>JAAUYH010025355.1_pt1 | contig 140404 bp, 94 predicted proteins | sample 7278061 | NCBI WGS metagenome assembly JAAUYH01 (sample SAMN14350203, study PRJNA611818) | marine sediment metagenome | isolation source: surface marine sediment (0.6m) | place: French Polynesia: Moorea | collected 2018-08 | reverse complement strand
TCAGGGATTTCCACGCTGTATGGCTGGAACCGTGGCACGGCGCAATCTTCGCTGGCCCTGGAGATGCAATTCCTGGAGGTAACCCGGCGGCACGTGCCTACACCGGCCGGCTTGCCGGCCTACACGGTGATGGATCAGGAATCCGTCCGCTTTCCGTTGACCGATGAGGTCGATAACGTGGTTGCGGTAACGGACGCCTGGGGCGCGTTGACCTATCGAGCCGCTTACGATCCTTGGGGTGGACTGCTGGCACAGCTTGGCAGCCGCGATATGCCCTTTGGCGCCCGTGGCGGAAAAGGCGCGGTAAACCTGGCTGGCGATATCGTGTCCAGGCAGCCGGGCCACTATTTCCATACCGGAGCCGGCACCCGGTTGGCGCCGGCTCTGGACAACCCGGACTTTTCCACCAATCCCTACACGGACTCACCGTTTGGAAATCCGCTGGACGTTCGCACGGGTGCAGAGACCACGGCCGCTGCCAACGGCATTTCCGGTTCGCTGAATTCGTTGCTGGACGGGCTCGATACGTTCCGCGAAAACGCCGCTGATGCGGTTCAGGCCGCGGGCCGCGCGGCGTTCCGGGACACCAGGGACGTGCCCTATTTGAACCGGATCAGCGGGGGGAGTCTGTCCAGCTACCTGTTCTTTGAGGAGCAGCGGCGTCGGATCTGCGATAACCCGTTTGCGGAAGCCCGAACCAAGTTGGGTCCGCTTGACACCAAGCGCGAGAAAGAAATTGAGGAAGCCAGGAAAAGAGAGAAGAGGCGCCAGGAGCTGCAGGCGGAAATCAAGGGCCTGGAAGGCCGCATCGAGGGTCTAAAGGAACAGGCCCGCAGGACTGGGCAAAGTCTTTCGGTCGACCCCGACCGGGCACGAATTTTGGGCGGGCCGGAAATCGAGCTGATTGATCAATTGGTGAATGAAGCTGCAAAAGCGGTGGGTATTCCCGTTTTTGAGCAAAAGGCGGTCATGCCGTTCCGGCTTCAACAGCAATTCGATGACGCGGAGCGTCGGCTCGAGGGGCTGAAGCAAGAGCTGGACAAACTGGACTCGGTGCTCTTTGAGCTGAAAGGCATCGTATCTCTGTGCTGATCCCGCCCTGGGACTGTCCGTTCGAAGACGGGTTCGAGAACTGAGCCGATGCCGTCAAGCTGCCGCGGCGAAAAAATGCTCCTTGAAGGGAAGGGACGCCGCACCGATGGCGGTCGCGTCACCACCGGCTTTCGAGATCAGCAGGCGCGGCAGCGCCCGGGGTTTTCCGCGGCGTGAGTCGTTGTAGATATCGATGTGGGGTATCACCTTGCGGGCGAGCACCGCGGGCAGGCGTCCACCCAGGACGATGGCCTCGGGATCCAGGATCGCGGCCAGCGCAGATGCCAGCAGTGAAAAAGAGCTCTGGGTCTTGGTGATCCACTCATCGATGCCGCGCCACTCGATATCGAAGTTTTCGATCATGGTGGAAACGTCTGAGAAGTGGGTGCCGTACTCCCCGAGGGTCTGCCGCAGGGACTCGAGGCAAGGGTGCTGGTAGATGTTTTTTGGCAGCAGCAGGCCAATTTCCCCACCATTGCCGTTGCAGCCCCGCATGAGCTCATGGTCAATGATGATGCCGCCGCCCAGCAGCGCATCGATGAACAGGTAGGCAAAATTATCGTACTGGCGGCCCACGCCGACCAGGCTCTCGCCCACGGCCGCCGCGTTGCCGTCATTTTCCACCCACACCGGCATGTCGAAGCGTTCTTCGAACAGCCGGTCAATGGCCACCAGGGCCCAGTCGTCCAGGGCATGGGGGGTGTTGTACATGGCGCCGGGACCGATGTAGCGACCGGAAATGCCGACGCCCATGCCGAGGACCCGCTGCAGGTCGATGCTGTGATTGAAGACAAACTCGTCCACGATGGCTTCAGTCCTGTCCAGCACGGCATTTCGCGTCATGGCCGGCAGGTGGCAGTGCTGTTCATCCAGCACCGATCCGGAGAAATCCATCAGGATGACCGATATGGCCTCGGTCATGATGGACACACCGATGGTGTAGGCAAATTCGGGGACCAGGCGAATGGACACGCCGGGCTGGCCGCGCTTCCCGCTGAGCACGCGATCGCCTTCGGCCACGGCGCCCATGGTCACCAGGCCTTTGACCAGGCGCGAAATACTCTGTTGCGCCAGCCCGGTTGTTCTGGCCAGCGCCGACTGGCTGATGACGCCGCTGCGCACGACAGTGCCCAGAATGCGCCGTTCGGAACTGTTGGGCGGCCGGGTCCCGTTGGCGTAGAAAAACCTGGGTTCCCCGTGCCCCTCAAGGTAGACCGCCACGGGACCTCCTGCTCCTGATTCCAGGAAGATGATACGGGGGACTGACTGAACAGTACACTCAATACTACTCATTATGGGTTGTATTGTGAGTCATTTTGTGTCATATGTAGGCCCCGATGCAATTCAATCCAGGTAGGGACCCGGATCAGGAATTGCGGGCACGTAAAACAGAAGGGGATCCAATCATGTTATCCAAGTCCGTTATGGCCCAGGCGATCAGTGCCGCGTTGGCCTTTTCATTTCCCGCGATTTCAATGGCACAGGACGATCAAGCGTCCGATGACCAGGTCATTGAAGAAATTGTGGTAACCGGTACCGGCGCCGTCATCGCCCGGACCAAGTTCGAAACGCCGTCGTCGGTGACCCAGTACAACGAGGAAGACCTCAGAGCCTTTACGTCCTCCAGCCAGGCTGACATTCTGACCCAGTTACCGGGCGTCAGCGCCGAGGGCGGGGGTGGTGAGGTTGCCACCAACGTGTTCCACCGCGCGCTGCCGTCAGGTGGGCAGTTCTCCTTCACGCCGCTGCTGTATGACGGCATGCCGGCGTTTTCAACCTTTGGCCTGAATTCCTCCGCATTCGACGTGTTCTACCGCAACGATCTGGGCATCCAGCGTTCGGAATTTGTCAGCGGCGGTGTGTCCAACCTGTTTGGCCCGGGCTCGGTTGCCGGCATCGTCAACTACATCAGCAAGACCGGTGATGTCGATCCCCGCGGCACGCTCCAGGTCGAAATTGCCGAAGAAGGCCGCTTCCGTGGCGACTACTTCTTCAGCGGACCCGTGGGCGGCGACGACACCAATACCTACTACGCGCTGTCAGGTTACTATCGTGCCGACGAGGGACCGCTGGAGTCCGGGCTGGACACGGAGGGTTTCCAGGTGCGCGGCAACGTCAAGCATGAATTCTCTGACGGCAGCGGTTCCATTACCGTTTACGGACAGGCCATCGATGACAAGGTCCAGTTCTTCCTGCCCCTGCCGGTTGACGGTCGGTCCCGGGAGCGGGTGTCGGGTAACGACGGCCGCGAGGTGTTCACCATGAACACGGTGGAGGCCATTGGGCTCTCCTACGACACCCCGGATGGCCGGTTCACCACCCCCATTGGCGATGGGGTGGTCACCAAGGGTCAATCCCTGGCCGTGGTGCTGGACAAGGACCTGGATGATGATTGGACCTTCAACGCCAAGGTGCGTTACGCCAACTACGATCACCAGTTCAACCTGTTCCTGGACGGAGACGCCATCGGGCCCAACACCCCGGAAACCCAGGGGGAATACCTGGCCAATCGCGGCCTGGCAGACTTCGCCGGTAACGCGGTGTTCACTTTCTCTGAGTCCGGCGAAAGACTGCCCGGCGATTTCCTGCTGTTCGGCAATCGAACCCTGGATCGCTGGCGCGATGCGACGGATTTCTCCGGTGAGTTCAGCATCGGCCGAACACTGGAAATTGGCGATGCGGAACACGGCATCACCATCGGAACCTTCTTCTCCGATTCTCAGGCCGACGACCTGAACTACATCACCACCTATCTCGGCGACTTCCGCAATGCGCCGCGCCTGGTGAATGTCACCCTGCAGGGTGTATCCGAAGACGCATCGGGCAACCTGGTGGCTTCGCCGGGTTCGGATTACCTGTGGACCGTCAACGGACTGGCCAATGCCAACGGGCTCGTCGGTTACCGCGACCGCAGCGCCCGACGGACCGCCTTGTATGTGACCGACCAGATCGAAATGGACGAATGGTCCTTTGACCTTGGCATGCGCGTGGAGCGCCTGGAAGGTGACGTGCGGCAGTTCAACACGGCCTCGTTCCAGATGGCCAACGACCCCCTGGTCAATGACCTGGTGGAGAACGTGAGCTTTACCGACGGGTCCCTCACGGCCGACGACCTGGGAACCACCGAGTGGGCATTTTCAGCCGGCGCGCTGTACCGCTGGAGTGACGAGATCAACCTGTTCGCCAACGCGTCCCGGGGCTTCTTCTTCCCGCAGATTCGCAGTGTGCCGTTCAATGATGGACGCCTGGCATCCTACGAGGGAGAGATCATCACCACCGTCGAGGCGGGCCTGAAGTTCAGCTACGACAACTTTGACGGCTACGCAGGTCTCTTCTACACCACCCTGGACGATCGCCGGAACGTGGACTTCGAAAACGATCCGAACAATCCCGGTGGCGTCATCGAGGTCGTGTCCCTGCAGTCCACCGAGGCGATTGGCATTGAAGCCAGTATCACTTACTACCTGAATGATTACTGGTCGCTGCATGGCAATGTCACGCTGCGTGACCACGAGTTCACCGACGATGACTCCAATCCCGGGAACATCGGCAACGAGCTGCGTCGCCAGCCCACCGAGATGCTGAACACGGCTATCCGGTACAACTACGATGCCTTCGATGCTGGCCTTTACCACAACTTCCACGGCGACAATTTCGCCAACGACAGCAACTCGGTAGAGCTGGATTCCTACAACCTGGTGAGACTGGAAGCCGGGTACACGTTTGAATTCGGCAGCGGCCAGACCATGCGCATCAGCGCCAACATCTTCAACCTCCTGGATGAACAGGGCATCACCGAGGGATCGCCGCGTCAGGGCAACGCCCAGTCCGGTGCCCCGGCCCAGTTCTTCGTAGGACGGCCCATTCTGCCTCGACGGGCAATGGTGCGGCTCACCTACGACTTCTAAGCCGATTGGCCCGGTCCGGCAGCGATCCACCTCCAGGGGATCGCTGCCGGCGCCGGACTTTCCGGGCTACCATCCAGCCGGGGGCACATCTCCGGGAGGGTTTGAATGAACGCCTTAGATTATGCCGTGGTACTGGCCTACCTGGTGGGCTTGCTCATGTTCGGCTACTGGCTGAGACACCAGTCCACCGAGGAGGAATATTTCCTGGGCGGACGCACTATGGGCTGGTTCCCCCTTGCGCTGTCCACCATGGCGACCCAGCTGTCCGCCATCAGTTTTGTCTCGGCGCCGGCCTTTGTCGGCATGCGGGAGGGCGGTGGCCTGATGTGGCTCACCTACGAGTTCGCCTTGCCCCTGGCCATGATCCTGGTGATGTTTGTCATCACCCCAGCACTGTACCGCGCCGGCATTGTCAGCATCTATGAGTTTCTGGATCAGCGTTACGGGCGCCCGACCCGCATTTTGATCAGCGTCTCGTTCCAGGTCGTGCGTTCGTTCTCTACCGGCATCATGGTTTATGCGATGTCGCTGATCCTCGAAGCCGTCCTCGGCATTGAGCTCTGGCAATCCGTTCTGGCAGTAGGCGTCATTACCCTGCTGTATTCCACCTCCGGCGGCATGAAGGCGGTGGTCTACGGCGACGCCCTTCAGATGATCCTGATCTTCGGCGGCCTGCTGACGGTCGCCATCTACGCCATTGCCGAAATCGGTGGCCTGGGTAATTTCTGGCAGCAGGTGGATCCGGAGCGCCTGGTTGCGGTGGACTATTTCTCGCTGGGGCTGGATGGGGACGAGTTCGGATTCCTGCCCATGCTGTTCGGCGGCTTTGTTTTGTATGCCTCCTACTATGGATGTGACCAGACCCAGGCCCAGCGCATCTTGTCGGCGCGGGACCAAAAGGACGCCCGCAAACTGCTGTTCGCCAATGGCCTGCTGCGGTTTCCACTGGTGCTGCTGTACTGCTTCGTAGGATTGATCGTGGGTGTGGCCGTGGTCAACGACCCGGGCCTGGCCGCTCGAATTCCGGCGGACAAGCCGGACTACATGATGCCGATCTTCATCATCGAGCATCTGCCCCACGGTATTATCGGTCTGCTGCTGGTTGCCATTCTCGCTGCCGCCATGTCGTCCCTGAGTTCAGCGGTTAACTCCCTGGCGGCGGTAACCCTGGAGGATCTGGAAGCAATCGGCGCCAATCCCAGAAGCGAAGGCCAGCAGGTGCTGTGGGCCCGCGGGGTTTCTCTGTTCTGGGGCATCGCCATCCTGATCATGTCGCTGTTCGCCGGATCCATTGCACCCACCGTCATCGAAGCCATCAACAAGGTGGGATCGGCTCTTTATGGCCCGATCCTGGGTGTGTTCCTGATGGGCATGCTGGGCCGGCGGGTAACCGGAGCAGGCGCCAGCATCGGCCTGGTCGTGGGCGTGGTGTTCAACCTGTACCTGTGGAAGGCCCAGCCCCAGGTGTTCTGGATGTGGTGGAATTTTATCGGCCTGGCCCTGACTACCGTCGTGGCCTACGCGGTCAGTGCGCTGTCCAAGCTGCCCGCGGCCGAACCCGTCGCGGACGGAGAGGGCATCTCGTTGTCGGCCATTGTCAGGTCGCCTTTAAGCATTGTGCTGGTATCGGTGTTTTTCGTAATCGTGATCATCAGCACCTTCCTGAAAGACCTGCAGCCGTGGATTACCGGGTAGCCAGGACCCACCGGGGATGAAACATCATGCCTGACAATCTTGACCAGAAAGCAAGGGAGATTCTGCGCGCCAATGACAAGGGTGGATTCACCATCCCCACGGCCGGCCTGTATCCGTACCAGTGGAATTGGGACTCGGTGCTGGTCGCGCTGGGGTTTGCCACCTTCGATGAGGCGCGGGCCTGCGCTGAGATAGAAACCCTGTTCGAAGCCCAGTGGGCGGACGGCCTGGTCCCGCATATCGTATTTCGGCGCAACGACCCGGATTACTTTCCGGGGCCTGACGTTTGGCAGGCCGGTGAATCGATGCCGACTTCGGGCATTACCCAGCCGCCGGTGGCGGCAACAGTGGTACATGAACTGTGGTCACGGTCTGATGACTCCGCTGTCAAGGCACGCATGCTGGCGCTGTTTCCAAAGCTCCTGGCCTGGCACCGTTGGTTTCATCGCTACCGGGTGCCTGACGGCGTGGGCGCCGCGGTGATCACCCATCCCTGGGAGAGCGGCCGTGACAATTCTCCGGAATGGGACCACCCCGCATCAGCAGTCGACGTATCCGGAGTCACGCCTTACGAGCGTCGCGACCTCCAGCACGCTGATGCGGCCATGCGCCCAACCAAGCTGGACTATGACCGTTACATCGCCATGGTGGAATTCGGGCGCAATACCGGCTGGGACCATGAGGCCATCGCCACCCGGGGACCGTTCCGGGTAGCTGACGTGGGCATGACCATGATCTTGCTGCGCGCATCCCGCGACCTGATGAGGCTGGCTGAGGAGCTTGGCGATACCGAGGCCGTGGCCGAACTCCAGGGGTACGTCAATCAGCTGGAGCAGGGTGCTGATTACCTGTGGGATGACAGCATCCAGGCCTATTGCTCCCGGGACGTGATCACCGGCCGTCACTCAGGCTATATCACCAGCGGCTCTTTCCTCTTTGCCTATGCCGGTGTGGGCAGCGCGACCCAGCGGGCTGCCATGAGCCGGCACTGGGACCGCATCAGCGCCAGCTGCCGCTACATGTGTCCCAGCCACGATCCGGATGACGTGCTGTTTGACGCTGATCGATACTGGCGCGGTCCCGTGTGGCTGGTGGTGAACTACATGCTGGCCAGAGGGTTCTCAGAGAGCGGCCTCGATGACTGGGCCCGGCGAATCACCGAGGACTCCAGGGAGCTGATCCGCGAACATGGCTTCTACGAGGCATTCAATCCCCAGGCAGGGACCGGCACCGGCGGGGAAGAGTTTTCCTGGACCGCGGCCATGTGGCTGGCCTGGTTGAGGCCTGCAGCAGAAAAGGCCCGCGAACTGGCGTCATGAGACCGGTGCTCTGCTTTGGCGAGGTGTTGATCGACTTTCTCAACACGTCGCGAAAACAGGACGGGGACCTGGCGCTCAACAGCTTCACCCAATACCCGGGCGGGGCGCCCGCCAACGTCGCGGTGGCGGTAGCCAGGCTCGGCGGCGAATCCAGGTTTGCCGGCCAGGTCGGGGCGGACCCTTTCGGCGAATTCCTGCTCAACGCCCTGGAGCTGTTCGGGGTGGATACCACTTTCACCGCAATCCATGGCGAGGCCAAAACCGCCCTGGCATTTGTGTTCCTGGATGATGACGGCGAACGCAGCTTTTCCTTCCGACGCGACGGCACGGCCGACGTGGTCATGCAACCTGATCAGGTGGTCGACGAGTGGTTTGAGCGGCAGCCCATTGTGCACCTGTGCAGCAACACACTGACAGATCCTTCCATCACCCGGGTGACCAGAGAGGTAGTGACCCGCGCCCGGGATCGCGCCGCGCTGGTCAGCTTCGACGTCAATCTGCGCCACAACCTCTGGCCAACGGGGCAGGCGGATCCGGATACCGTCAACGAACAGGTAATGAACGCTGACCTGGTGAAATTTGCCCGTGAAGAATTCGATTTTCTGAGCCAGGGAGATCCCGGGGCATACCGGGACCAGTGTTTTGCCGCACGCCCATCGGTGCTTCTGATCACCGATGGTGGCAAAGACCTGCGCGTGGTCACCGAACGAGGGGACATCGGCGTCACGCCGCCACAGGTGAAGGCGGTGGATACCACCGGGGCCGGCGATGCGTTCATTGCTGGAGTCCTTTTCGGGCTGAGCCGTTCAGAAGACCCGGTTGCCCGGATGAGGGACCCTGAATACATTGAGGAACTGGTGCGGTTTGCCGCGCACTGCGGCGCCGTTGCCGTCACCCGGCCCGGGGCGTTTCCCTCATTTCCCCGTCTTGACGACGTCAACTGCCCGGCGCCCAGGGCATGAATTATCTGAGCCGCTCCTTTCTCCTTGGCCACGTCCAGTCGATTCTCGATTTCTATGAGCCCAACGTCATCGACCCGGCCGGGGGTTTTTTCCAGAACTTCCGGGACGACGGCACGGTGTTTGATCCCGGGCGCCGGCACCTGGTCAGCAGCTGTCGCATGGTGTTCAACTACTGCAAGGCCTACCAGATGCTGGATCGCCAGCAATACCTGGACCACGCCAGGCATGGGCTGGAATTCATTCGACGTTATCACTGGGATGCGTCGCGAGGCGGCTACCACTGGACCCTGACGGCAGGCCGGGAACCTGATGATCAGACCAATCAATGCTACGGCCTGGCGTTTGTCATGCTGTGCCTGTCGGCTGCCCATGAACTGGGGCTGGCGGGCCAGGACGACATCGAGCGGGTCTACCGCATCATGCAGGAAAGGTTCTGGCAGCCAGACATCGGCGTCTACGCGGACGAGGCGACGCCAGACTGGTCATCGGTGGATCTCTATCGCGGCCAGAATGCCAACATGCACAGCTGCGAGGCCCTGTTGGCGGCGTTTGAGGCAACGGGCAATTCGATGTATCTCGACCGGGCATCGGCGCTGGCTGAGAAGGTAGCCGGCGAACTGGCCGACAAAGCCGGCGGCCTGGTCTGGGAGCACTACACTCCCGAACTGGATCTTGACTGGGACTACAACCGGGACGATCCAAAGAACCTGTACCGGCCCTGGGGCTTTCAACCGGGGCACCAGACCGAGTGGGCCAAGCTGCTGCTGACCCTGCACGCTCATTGCAGGGATTCCTGGCTCGTTGACCGCGCCAGAAACCTGTTCGATCCAGTGATGGAGTCCTGCTGGGACGGGGAACATGGCGGCATCTATTACGGGTTCGCCCCGGATGGCCAGATCTGCGATTCGGACAAGTATTTCTGGGTGCAGGCAGAGACCATTGCCGCCAGCGCCAGGCTTTACCACCAGACCGGCGACGCAGCGTACCTGGATTGGTACGAAAAGATCTGGCAGTACGCCTGGGACCACATGATCGATCACCGTCATGGTGCCTGGTTCCGCGTACTGACAGCGGACAACCAGCCTTACTCTGACGAAAAATCCGCAGCCGGCGCCAAGTGTGATTATCACACCATAGGTGCCTGTTGGGATGTGCTCAGAATCCTCCCCGACTGAGCGGAAATCTCTCGTCCCAATGGGCCACGCCCGGGTCCAGCCTGGTGGCTATACTAAGCCGATGTTTGCCTTCTTCGAAAACCTGCTGAAGCCGTTCCCGCCGGAGATGCCGGATCGGCCGCCGCCGACGCTGATTGCCTTCTGCAAGCACTACACCCGGGGCGTGTGGCCGTGGATTTTCCTGATGTCTGCCCTGGTGACCCTTTTCGCCGCGGTGGAGGTGATGCTGTTCGGCTTCATGGGCAGCCTGGTGGACTGGCTGGCCGAGGCCGACCGGGAGACCTTCCTGGAGCAGGAACGCGACACCCTGATCCTTATTGGCGCGGTGGTTCTGATCGCCCTGCCGCTGATCAACCTGCTGGCCGGCCTGGTGAACCACCAGACCATCCTGGGCAATTACCCCATGCGGATTCGCTGGCAGGCCCACCGCTACCTGCTGCGCCAGAGCTTTGGCTTCTACCAGGACGAGATGGCGGGACGCGTGGCCACCAAGGTCATGCAGACGGCCCTGGGTGTTCGCCAGGCGGTGCTCAAGCTCACCGATGTCATGGTGTATGTCACGGTCTACTTCCTGGGCGGCCTGATCCTCGTGGCCGGCTTTGATTTCTGGATTGCCGTACCCTTCGTGGTCTGGCTGCTGGTCTACATCGCCCTGATGACCCGGCTGCTGCCCAGGCTGCACGTGGTGGCCGAGGAGCAGGCCGACGCCCGCTCCACCATGACCGGCCGCATCGTCGACAGCTATACCAACATCATGACGGTCAAACTGTTCGCCCACGCCGGGCACGAAGAGAACTACGCCCGGGAGAGCATGGACGGGTTCATGGACACGGTCTATCGGATGATGCGCTTGAACACCAAGCTCGAGGTCTCGGTGGAAACCCTCAATGCGGTTCTGCTGTTTGCCGTGGGGTTCGTGTCGATCTGGTCCTGGCTCAACGAATCGGCCACCGTGGGTGCCCTGGCCATTGCGGTGGGGCTGGCTCTGCGCCTGAACGGCATGTCCCACTGGATCATGTGGGAGCTGTCGGCCCTGTTCGAAAACATCGGCATGGCCCACGACGGCATGAGTACTATTGCCAAGGTGCAATCGGTCACTGATGTGCCCGACGCTACGGAGCTGGTCGTTGATCAGGGCGTTATCGAGTTCGACAACATTAGTTTTCATTACGGCAAAAAGGGCGGCGTGATCGATGACTTTTCCCTGAAGATCGAGGCCGGGGAGAAGGTGGGCCTGGTGGGCCGCTCCGGCGCCGGCAAGACCACCCTGATGAACGTGCTGCTGCGGCTGTTCGACCTGGAGGGCGGCCGGATCCTGATCGACGGCCAGGACATTTCCCAGGTGGCCCAGGAGTCCCTGCGCCACAAAATTGGTGTGGTCACCCAGGACACGGCACTGCTGCATCGGTCCGTGTTCGACAACATTGCCTACGGCCGCCAGGGCGCCAGCGAAGGCGACGTCATCCAGGCGGCCCGTCGGGCCAATGCCCACGAATTCATCCCCGGACTGGCCGACGCCAAGGGGCGGACAGGCTACGACGCCCACGTGGGCGAGCGGGGCGTGAAGCTCTCCGGCGGCCAGCGCCAGCGCATTGCCATCGCCCGCATGTTCCTCAAGGACGCGCCCATCCTGGTGCTGGACGAAGCAACATCAGCTCTGGACTCGGAAGTCGAAGCCGCCATCCAGGAGAACCTGCTGCAGCTGATGACCGGCAAAACCGTGATTGCCATTGCCCACCGCCTGTCCACCATCGCCGCCATGGACCGGCTGGTGGTGATCGACGGGGGCAGGATTGTCGAGCAGGGCAGCCATGAGGAACTGGTCACAACGGGAGGGCTTTACGCGGATCTCTGGAACAGGCAGACCGGAGGCTTCATCGCCTGACGCACCAGCACTGTGGTGAACAAGCGCTGACCGGCTGCTACCATTCGTCCTGCATCGGCAGGGGGGAGCGGCGCGAATGATTGCCATGGGCTGGAGACGGAACGACCACTGATGTCGCTGCTGACTGAATTGAAGCGACGCAATGTGTTCCGGGTTGGCGCGGCCTACCTGGTGCTGTCCTGGCTGCTGCTCCAGATCGGTGACGTGCTGTTCGGTATGCTCGACGTGCCGTACTGGGCCGGCCGCCTGCTGATCGGCCTGCTGGCCATCGGCTTCATTCCTGCGGTGGTGTTTGCCTGGGTGTATGAGCTGACCCCGGAGGGCATCAAACGCGAATCCGAGATCGACCGCGAGACGTCCATAACACCGCAGACGGGGCGCCGACTGAACTGGGTGATCATCGTGATGATGGCCTTTGCCCTGGGGATCTACGGGTTTGACCGTTTCACGCGCCAGGCAGAGCCCGATCGAAGCTACGAGTCCGTGGCGGTGCTCCCGTTTGTCGACCTCAGTCCCGAGGGTGACCAGGAATATTTCTCCGACGGCATTGCCGAGGAACTGCTGAACGTGCTGGCGCGCCAGCCTGGCCTGCGCGTGGCCGCGCGCACATCATCGTTTGCGTTTAAAGGTCAGAACCTGCCGGTCACCGATATTGGCGAGGCCCTGGATGTGGCCGCAATTCTCGAAGGATCTGTGCGCAGGGCCGGAAACCAGCTGCGGGTCTCGGCCCAGCTGGTGGAGGTGGAGTCCGGCTTTCAGCTCTGGTCCGACGTATACGACCGCGAGCTGCGGGATATTTTTACTGTCCAGGACGAGATTGCGGGCGCCATCGTCGAGGCGATGACCGCAGCCCTGGTTGGAAACTCATCGCCGGAGACTGCTGCTGGATCCAATGAGGTTGACCTGGAAGCCTACCAGGCTTTCCTGGAGGGGCGTTTCCTGGCCGAGCAACGCACGTCCACTTCTCTGCCCATGTCGGTGAAGGCCTTTGAGCAGGCCATTGCCCTGGCGCCGGATTACGCGCCGGCCTACGCGGGTCTGGCCAATACCTACACCCTGATGGAGCAGTCACCAACTTCTTACGGGCAGCTCTCTCGCCGGGAGGTGATTCAGCTGGGGCGGCCGCTGGTGGAGCGGGCAATGGCGTTGGATCCCGGCCTGGCGGAGGCCCATGTGGTCAATGGGCTTCTGTTGGAACTCGCGTTTGAGCAGCAGGCTGCCGTGGACGCATTCACCCGTGCTATCGAGCTCAACCCGAACCTGGCCCTGGCGCACAGGCGGCTGGGCGTTGGGCTGAATCGTCTTGGCCGCGTCAGCGAGGGTTCGGCGGCCAAGCGCCGCGCCCTGGAACTGGACCCGATGTCGCCGGTAACGGTGCAGAACTGGATCGTCCAGCTGGGATTTCTTGGGCGCGCCGAGGAAGGGCGCGAGGTCGCGGAGCGGATCGTCCGATTGCGGCCCAACGACAGCCGTGCCCTGGGAGCGCTGACCACCTATTACCGGTTTACAGCGCAATTCGACCTGGCCCACGCGACCCTGAAGAAGGCAGAGGCCCTGGACCCGGAAAACACTTCTGATCGTGCCAGCCTGTTTTATGCCTATCTTGACCTGGGCCTGTTCGACCTGGCACGGGATTACGCTGATTCATCGATACAACGTTCGCTGCTTGCGCTGGCAGAGGGTCGCTGCGCCGATGCCGTCCGCACCTTCGATGGAGCTGATCTGTCGAAAGAACGCTTGCTCCAGGCCTGGAAAGCCAAGGTGCAGCAGTGGTGTGGCTCTGCTGCCGCGGCGGCGGAGGACATGGACGCAGCAGCGACATGGGCCCTGGCTCAGCCGGCTCGGCTCGGAATCCCGCGCCTGGACCTGGGCGTGGAGATTGTCTGGAATCTGCGTGAACGTGGCGAACAGGAGGAAGCCCGATCCAGGCTGGTGTTCGTCGAAGCCGTGGTCAGGGAGCGGCGCGAGGCGGGCCTTGGCAATGTTCAGCAGGATTATGCGGAAGCGAGGCTTGCGGTTCTTACCGGTGACGTCCCGGTGGCACTGGATCTTGTTGAAAAGCTGGCCGACCGTCGCGCCATTGACGTCCCTTTTATGCAGGATCCGGTGTTCCGCGAACTGCAGGACGAGCCAAGGTTCCGCGCGGCGGTCGAGCGGTTGGAGCAATACCGGACGCGGCAGCGCCAGGCGATATTGGCGCAATTGGGCCAGGAATAGCGGCGCCCAGGCGTGATCCGGCCGCCCGGGGCTATAATCCTTCCGAAACCACTGATGGGGAGACAGTCATGCGCCGATGGCCCGGCCTGGTGTGCTTTTTCTTGATGGCGGCGACCGCCGCTTTCGCACAGGTTGAAGATGTCGTGGAGGAGCCCCCGGCAAGCGGGGAAGCCTTCGTCCAGGAGGCCCTCACCGAGGAATCTCCCACCGGGACTGTCCAGGCTGCTTCAGCCGACGATCTCGCGCTCGAGGCCTACGTGGATGGCCTGATTGCTACCTGGCAGGCGGTGCACGGTGCGCCGGGTTACACGGTGGCCGTGGTTCGGCCCGACCGGGTAGTGCTGAGCAAGGGTTATGGCCTGGCGGACGTGGCCGAGGGAATGCCGGTGGATCCCGAGACCACCCGTTTTTATATCGCTTCCATCTCCAAGACCTTTATCTGGACCTCGCTGATGATCCTGGTGGAGCGGGGCATTCTGGACCTGAGCGAGGACGTCAATGCCTATTTGAAACGATACACCGTACCCGAAGGTGAGCGACCACTGACCCTGGGCGACCTGATGGACCATCGTGCCGGCGTTGAGGAGAATCTGGACCTGTTTTCCAGCCGCATTGCCGCCATGGATCTGCCTGAGGCCATTGCCGCGTCGGAGCCTCGACAGGTGTTTCCCCGCGGAGAACGGGCGGCCTATTCCAACTGGGGCTCCAACCTGGCAGCCCTGGTGATCGAGGATTCCACGGGTCAGTCCTACGCTGATTTCCTGTTTGCAGAAATTCTCCAGCCGCTGGGGATGACCACCACGACCCTGACGGACCAGAGCCCGGCCGCAGCCAATCCAGCAACGCCGGTCTCAAAAAATTACAGGGTTGCCAGCGGCGGCCCCGAGGAAGTAGGCCAGCTGGACCTGGGCTCGTTCGCGCCCATTGGCGGTATGACCACCACGGCGGCCGACATGGCCCGGTGGTTGCGGTTTCACCTCAACCAGGGCGAGCTGGACGGCCTCCGCCTGTTGACCCGGGGCAGCTATGGCGAGATGCGCCGCCGACAGTTTGACCCGGTGCCCGATGCGCCTGGCCGCGCCCACGGCTTCTTCGACCTGCCGTATCGATCCACCAGCTACTACGGGCATACCGGATCCATCAACGCCTTCTATTCCAAGTTTGCCGTGGCGCCGGAGCTGGGTCTCGGCGTCTTTATAGCCCAGAACACCAGTGACGATTTTGATCCCTTGAGTTTCGTCCCACGACTGGTCATGGACCGGGAGCTTGCGTTGCGAGGCGAATTCGACCCGGCCGCTTCGCGACCCGAACCCACTGCCGCGGATTTCGACGAAGCCGAGTCGCTGGCAGGAAGATACATGAGCAGCCGACGTATATTTCACGGTCCGCAGAAGGTTATCTCCGCGAGTATGGGGCCGATGGAGCTCAAAGCCAGCGACGGCTACCTGGTGATCAACCGCGACAATGCACCCTTTGTCAGGATCGGCGATGACCTGTGGGAAAATCGCTTCGGCGAGCGGCTGGCATTTGTCCGCGATGCCGACGGCGAAGTGGCCCGGGTCATCACGCCGGGTGGTGCGGTGGACATGGAGCCCGTGACGCTGCTGACCGATCCACGGATCCTGCTTTACGCGCTGGGCGCGACGGTGCTGTTTGCCCTGACGACCCTGCTGGGTCTATGGCGGCGGTTTGGACAGCAGCGGGAGAACCGCGCCATGGGCCACGTATTTTCGTGGATCGCCCTGCTGGGAATTGTTCCGCTCATCTGGCTGGCTGGGCTGGCAGCCCGCATGCCCAAACCCGGTGAAATGGCCTTTGCCGAGGCATTCACCGATTGGCCACTGCCGATCTTTTCAGAAATGATCCTGGCGGCCACCATCATCACCGGAACGGCGGCGTTCATGGTGCTGTGCCTGCCGCTGGTATGGCCGCTGTCGGGCTGGAACGGCTGGCGCAAGCTCCATTTCACCCTGTTTGCCCTGGCCTACGCTGCCCTGGGGCTGTCCTTCGTTAACTGGGGGCTGGTGCCGTACCTGGCTTGATGGATGTTTTGCCATCCAGATCTGGGCCCGCCGCGGCGGTGGTCATCGGGCGGTTCCCGGACCAGGCCCGGGTGCTGTTGCGAAAAGATCCGGAACAGGGGTTCTGGACCCACTTCGAGGGTAGCGGTCCCGGTCACCGCTGGGAAGGCGTAGTGCAGGCGTTTACCCGGGCCACCGGCCTGGCGGTCCAGCGCCTGTATGCCGCTGATTACCTCGAGCAATATTTCGATACGGCCACCGGCCAGGTCATGGTGATTCCGGTATTTGTGGTCGAAACGAACTGCCACGCACCGGTTGCCGATGATTCGCAAGTCCGCTGGTGCACGCTGGAAGAAGCAATAGAGCGGGTCCCGTTTCCGAACCAGGTCCTGCTGTACGAACATGTCTGGCGCTTTTTCGTCGACCAGCAACCCACAGGCCTGCTGGAGATCGCTCTTTCCTGAGCTTCAGGCGTTTGTGGTCACAGTTCAGATTCAAATTCCCGTGAGAGGTAAGTATGGACCTCAATTCTCTGGGTTCATTGGTTTGCGGCTGGCCCGTTGACCTCAGACGGCCGGGCCGTGGACGGGGGTGGCTTTTACATTGGGTGCGCAGTGTCCGGTGGAAGCGACAGCACCCTCCGGATCTCGTCGGTCTTGAACCCCAGCGCCATGGGTTGACGGCATCCCGGGATGAAGGCCACATCGTACAGTTCTTCCACCACGCCTTCGATCCGGAGCTCATGCACGATATCGCCCCGCTTCAGGTCCACCACCTGGATGGCACAGCGCGCGCTGGCGTTGGACGCGGCCAGCTTGTCCTGCAAGTCCAGCCCGTCAAAGGTGCTTTTCTCTCGTGGCTTGGACAGGCCGAGTACGGCGTAATCTCCGATAAAGCAAAGGCCGCGCAGGTAACCCGGGCTGAAAGACACGGGGTGGAATTCTCCGGAATCCACGTAGCCAAATTCGCCTTTGCCGGAATTCAGCACCCAAAGGCGGCCCTGGTACCAGCGCGGTGAATGGGGCATGGACAGTCCATCGCAAACCACCTCTCCATCCGGCACGGACAGCACCAGGCCCCCATTGGTCCGGTGTTCCCTCCAGCCTTCGTTGACGTCCGATTTCGACACGCAGGTTACGAAGGCTGGTTGGCCATCTCGCATGGCCAGGCCGTTAAGATGACATCGGTCTTCCGCTGCCAGTTTGCTGATGAACGGCGGCTTCCATTCCGGGACAAAGCTGTATTGGTCGCTGGGCCGCGACAGGCAGCTGAACAGGGTATTGACGAATACGGGCTGATCGTCGCCATCCATCGCCACGTCGTGGATGTCCAGATCGCCGGTGGTGTAGGCGAGCCGGGGAACGTAGAGCCGGTCATAGCCCTGGTGGTTCTCGCCCGGCTGCAAAAGATTTTCGAACTTCCATAGCTGGTAAAGCGTTCCCGCCCAGAGAGTGTCGGCGGTGGCGCTGACTCCCATGATTCGCGCAAAGGTCCGTTCAAACAGGGACAGCGCGCCATCGGGTTTCAGGCCGATGAAGAACAGCTTTCCGGCCTGGTAGGTCGAAAAGCACAGGCTGCCGCCGCAATCCGCCAGCCAGCTGGTGAATTGCCGGGAGGCGGTGATTTCGAGTCTTGGACCGGTGGCGTTCAATGTGGGGCGGGACGCGGATGAATTTGGACTGCGCCGATGGTATCAGTTCAGGTGCCGGTATCGAACATCAGCTTCCGGGCCAGCACCCGCTCGGCAATGGCATCGGACACGGCGCGGATTCGGGCGCTGTGCTTGAGTTCCTCGTGGGTCACCAGCCACAGCTCCGCCCGGTGCACGTCCACCTCGGGCAACACCCGAACCATTTCCTTGTGCATGCTGGCCCAACGGCAGGACACCACCGTCAGGCCGTAGCCGGCCCGGGCCGCCGACATCTGGGCGGCTGGGCTGTTGGATGACAGCACGGTGCGCCCGAACGGGACCGGTATGACGGAAGTTTCGGAAAATGCCACGTGGCCGGTATCGTCCGGGAGTATCAGGCTGATGAAGTCGTGGTTGTCCAGGTCCTCGATACATTCCACTGAACCCCTGGACTCCAGGTACTGCCGGGAACCGTAGAGACCAAAGGTGACATCTACCAGCCTCCGGGCGATGAGATCCGGCTGGGTCGGTCGGCCCAGCCGCAGGGCGATATCGGCTTCCCGGTGGACCAGGTCCAGGGGCCGGTTTTCCACCTTGATGTTGAGCACGATGTCCGGGTATTGCCGGTGAAACTCCACCAGCTCCGGCGCCAGCCAGTCGGTGCCGATCCCCTCGGTGGCGGTGATGGTGACGTCACCGGACAGGCCTCGCGCGTGCACGTCAACGGCCCGCTCGATAGCACTCATTTCGCGGGACATGCGCTCGGCGCTTTCCAGGATGGCGTTGCCAGCGTCCGTCAGCTGCAGGCGGCGGCCGCCGCGAACGAACAGGGTGGCGTCCAGGCGCTGCTCCAGGGCCTGCAGGCGGCGACCCAGAGTGGGCTGGGACATGCCGACCTGTTCGGCGGCCGCCGAGAGGTTGCCGCTACGAGCGATGGCCAGGAACAGGGCGATGTCGCTCCAGTTGTTGATGGCGTCTTTAGTATTCATTAATGAATGATAAGTATAAATTTATGGTATTGCTATGCTTTTGTGAATAACTAGACTGAATACAGAGATTCACTGAGGAGCTGAGAGATGCAATCCAAATTAATCGCCACCATTGCTTTTTTGTTGTTGACCGCACTTACAGCCCCCCGGGCCGAGGTGCTGGGAGCCCACCCGCCCATGTTCCTGATCCAGGCCGAGCACGCCCTTGCAGCCGGTGATGCCAGCCGCGCCATCGACCTGCTGGAGCAGCGCTACAAGCGCCTTCGTGCACCGGAAGATCGTATTCGAGGCTATGCGGTTCTGTGCAGCGCCTACCTGCAGGAAGAGAATGTCGAGCGGGCCTCAGGTGCCTGTATCAGGGCCACGAAGATGGACCTGGCCACCTGGAGCGACTTCAACAACCGCGGTGTGCTCGAGCTGCACCTGGGCAAATTGGCCGAAGCGCTGGCTTCCTTCGAGCAGGCCGGGTCACTGAACCCCCAGTCTGAGCCGGTCAGGAACAACATCATCCGGACCCGTGCCATGATCGATAACGAACTGGTGTCTTCGTCGAACTAGGGCGAACCCTGGGTACCAGGAAAAGGCCGCCTTCGGGCGGTCTTTTTTTGTGCATCCAGCAGCGTCATGGTGGCAATTTCACGTCCCGCAGCGGCTTGACGACTTTGGCTGGGCTTTGGTGTTGTTTTTTGATTGGTTAGATTTCGGTTAGATCTCCGTCAAGACATCAGGCCCGGTGTACCGCATTGTGTAGCCTGGAAGCCGAAGGACACCGGGCAGCCCATGAACCCCAAAGTGAGGCGAAAAAGAAAGCTTCGCGTCCGACCAAGGATGCTGGCACTGGCCATAGCCCAGGGCCTGGCGGCTTCCGCTCAGGCCGCTTCCATTACCGTCAATTCGGCCTCTGACATCAGCGCCGACGACGGGCTGTGCACCCTGCGAGAGGCCATTGTTTCTGCCAACAGCGATACCGTCAGCGGGGCAGTCCCGGGCGAGTGTTCGGCCGGCAGCGAATCTGACCTTATCCAGTTCGACCCGTCCCTGGTGGGTCAGACCATTACCCTGACTGCGGCGGATGCGGCGGGGCAGATCGACATCACCAGCCGCCTGACCATTCAGGGTCCTGGTGCCCGGGATCTCACGATTTCGGGCAACAGCAACTCGAGACTGTTCGAGGTCAGCGCAGCGGGTGATGCCACGCTCAATAACCTGACCCTGCAATCCGGGCGCGCAAACTTTGGCGGTGCCGTTTTCAACCAGGGCAGATTGCGGCTGAGCGAGAGCATCGTCACGGGCAACACCGCGACCGTCGGCAATGGCGGCGCGATCAACAGCATCGGGCTCAGCCTGGTTGTCGCTCGAAGCACCCTCTATGGCAACAGGGCCTTCGACTATGGAGGCGGTGTCTACACCAGGGGTTATACCAATGCCATTACCAGCACTTTCTCAGGTAACCAGGCTCGCTTCGGCGGCGCGATTCACGCCGACGACGACACGCTGAGGCTGAGCAATTCGACGCTGTCTGACAACACCGCCTTTGTCCAGGCCGGTGGCATCCGTGTGGGCAGCACGGGAACGCTGCGCATGACGGCGTCCATCGTCGCCAACAGCGAGGGGGCGGACTGCTCCAACTCGGGCAGCATGCCCACCAACGTGGCCAACCTGGTGGAAGATGGATCCTGTGGCGCGGAGATCACAGGGGATCCAGGTCTGCGGGACCTGGCCGACAACGGCGGGCCCACGCCAACCCACGCGTTCTTCAACGGTTTCAGTCGAGCTGTGGATCCAGATGTCTTTGCCCCGTGCAGCGGTACCGACCAGCGTGGATTTCCGCGTACCGTCGACGGGGACGGCGACGGGGAGGCCCGCTGCGACACCGGCGCTTATGAGTATCTGCCGCCCCTGGTCGTCGACACCACCACATTGATCGCTGCAGACGGTGATTGTGGTCTTCCCGAGGCGGTGGCGAATGCCAACGCAGATTCCCCGGTTCATCCAGATTGTCCTCGGGGATTCGGCGAAGATGTCATTACTTTCAGCCCGGTGCTTGAAGGGTCGACAATTACCCTGACGGGAGCCAACGCCGACATTGACGTCACCAGCCCGGTGACGATTCAAGGTCCGGGGGCCGACTTGCTGGCGCTTTCTGGTGACGGCAGTTCCCGGGTGTTTTTCGTCGACGACGGCAGAAACGGCGAGAGCGTGGACGTGGCCATCCAGGGACTGACCCTTCAAAGCGGTCTTGTGTCGGGTGACGGCGGCGCCGTGCTTAACCGAGAAAACCTGACGTTGAGCGACGTAACGTTGACCTCGAATGAGGCCTCCCGCGGGGGCGCAGTATTCAGCGATGGGCCGGGTGACCTGACGCTGGTCCGCGCGACGATCTCTCAGAACCGAACCGAATCCTCCGGAAGCGGCATTCTGGCCAGTGATTCTGCGGTGACGGTCATTGATTCCACGGTCTCCGGGAACACCAGTTCTTACGGTTCCGCTGCAATACGTCTCATTGGAGGCAGCCTGGAGATGCGCGACAGCACGATCTCCGGCAATCGGGTTTATTCAACAGGGGGAATATTTGCTCGCTCCAGTTCGGTTCAGATCCGGAATTCAACCATCATCGGCAACTCCACGATCTACGGTGGTGGCAGTTTGTACGTGGATGCTGGTGAATTCGGTCTCATCAATGTGGTCATTGCGGGAAACACCGGAGAAGGCCTGGAGTGCCTCTACTCCAGTGGCACCGGCTCCAGTGTGTTTGTCAACACGGGTAATCTGGTGGAGGACGGCAGTTGCAACTCCACCCTCGCGGGTGATCCGTTGCTCGGACCGCTGCAGCACAACGGCGGGCCAACTTTGACCCACGCACCACTGCCGGGCAGCCCCGTGATCGATACCGGCGACGATTCGATCTGTACTGCCACCGACCAGCGAGGCGCCGTGCGTCCGGGTGACGGCGACGAAGACGGACTGGCCGGCTGCGATATCGGCGCCGTGGAGTTGATAACGCCAGTCCGGGTTACCACCGCATCAATCGAGCAGACAGAAGATGGCCTTTGTTCCCTTCCCGAGGCGCTGGCCAACGTCAACGCTGATTCCCGGGTGTTCGACGGGCAGGGTGAGTGCCTGGCAGGATTTGGCCCCGACCGAATCGTCTTCGACCCGGGTATGCTGCCAAACACCATTACCCTGCAGGGTAGCCACCTGCTGATCAGTTCCTCCGTGACCGTTGAGGGACCCGGCGCCAGGCAGCTCACTATTGATGGTGCAGATGCCAGTCGAATATTCGACATCGACCGTGGGGGTTCAGGTGATCTGCTGGATGTCATGCTGCAAGGGCTTACCCTGACCAATGGCAACGCGGACCAGGGCGGGGCCGTGCGGAGTGCCGAGAATCTGGTGGTCCAATCCAGCGTCATTTCGAACAGCCGGGCAGACCGGGGCGGCGGCATCCATCAAGGCGGCACCGCGACACTATCGATCATCGACAGCACCATCGCCGGCAATACGGCGACCCTTCAGGGCGGCGGGATTGATCATGTGGTTTACAGTGAAACCCTCACGCTGATGAACAGCACGGTGAGCGGAAATACGGCATCGGGTCGAGGTGGCGGCGTCTACAATTCCGGTGGCGGTGATGTTCTGGCACTCAACAGTACAGTGTTTGGCAACACCGCGGCCTATGGCGGTGGCCTGGAAAACCTTGGTACCTTCGGGTCATACCTTGGGTTGGTGAACACTATTGTCGCCGGTAACAGCGGTGGCGATTGCAATAGCCCCAACTCCATTACCCCAAACAACAGCAGCCTGGTGGAGGACGGCAGCTGTGTCGCGCTGTTCTTCGGCTTCCCCAATCTGGGCCCACTGCAGGACAATGGCGGACCCACGCCGACCCACAACCTGCCCGGGGACAGCATGGTCCGCGATGCCGGCGACAACAGGGAATGCCCGGCGCGGGACCAGCGGGGCATTCCCCGCAATGACGGCGCCTGCGACCTCGGCGCCGTAGAATTCAGTCTGACCATCTTCTCCGACGGTTTTGAACGCATAGATCCACCGGAAATGTAGGCCGATGGCGGGCGTGGGCCCGGCGCCGGTACTACGTGTCTGCCGCATAATACTTCGAAAAACTCGAACTATTCTTCACTGGGACATGACGCTGCTGGTGTACTATCCCGCGTCGTTTGACTGAACCGAGGGCCCCGAAATGAGAAAGCCTGTTGCGCTTTGTATTCTGTCTTCCACGCTCCTGGTGGCTTGTTCAAGTGAGCCGGAGAATATCGCAGCCATCAACACACCAGCTGAGACCGCAGCGCCGGCAGAGTCCGAAGCGACCATGGCTGCCGCTGCTCCGGAGGTGTGCCTGGACTTCGGCCCACAAACCCCGCGGGACATCAGCAGCAAAGAGGGTACAAACCCCATTGCCTTTGCCATGGCACCCGAGTCCACCTCGCTGAACCTGTGCAATATCCACACCCATACCAATGCCGAGCATAAGGGCCCTGGCTTTTCGGTGTTTGTCAGTGACGCTGACGACGGTGGCTACGCGTGCAACGGCGGCTCCGACCTGTCCAGGCAGGAACTGACCGATCCCTGGGAGGGTGAGGTGCGCTACCAAGGCGTCAAGCCCGGTGACACCATCGAGGTGCACTGGGTGCATTCGTCCTGTGACGTCTCCCCCGGCGAGGGGCTGGGCGCCTGCCTGAGCGAAGGCTGCGACAACCCGCTGCTGCGGGTGGAAGCCCAGGCTTTCCTGGTGGTCAACGACCCCACCGCAATCGACTTCATGGACTTCGCCTATTCCGGTGGCGCGGATGCCAACGGCTTCCACCAGCCCAAGGACCTGCCCGGCGATTCGGGCGAACCCGTGGTTTTCCGCGGTTCTACCACCGGTCCGAGTTACGACCAGCAGACCTGCTCACCGTTGAACGTGACCTGGAGCGTCCGGCCCCAGTGCAAGCGTGTTGATATCAGCTCCCTGCACCGCTGGGCCCAGGACAACCCGTTCAAGGAAACCAAGTCCCACGGCGTGCGCCAGCTGGTGACCGATCCGCGTCTGCTGTCGCCCATCGAGTGACGGTTGCCCCTTTCCACCGGGGTCCCGCGGGTGACCATCCGCGGGACCCTGGCCTGCATGAATCAATCTTCGAAGCTGTCGGCGAAAACCAGTCCTGTTGCAGCGGTTGAGAACTGAACGTCCACCCGCTTGATGTTGCCCTGGTTGTCCGCGACCTGGGCCAGCACGTGGGCGTTGAACAGGTTTGGCGGCAGCGGGCCACCAAAATTGATTTCCCAGATGCCGTCTCCTACCGGTGAAGCCAGGTCAGCCAGCTCAGATCGAGGCACTCGCCCCTGGACGGTAAACGATGCCTGGACCGACAGGGTGGAAAGGTCCAGGCCGGTGTAGGCGTCCACCATGCCAAATCGGATTCTGGCGGGCGGCACCGGATTGTAGTCGGGTCGCGGTACGCTGATCGTCAGAGTCGGCCGGAGATTGTCCTCGAACCAGCCCATGCCGGGGTTGCCCCGGGTGGCCGCCACGTCAATGGGGGCACCCAGGTCGATCCACCGGGCGAAGGCCATCTTCTGCTCGATGGCGAGGGCCGGCATGCCACCGGCCGGGTGGGCCGTACTCGGAACGAAGTCCAGGTCGGCATCGTTGGGGTTGGCACCGCCGGGCAGGGTGCCCTGGTCGCCCGGCACCGATTCCGTGGGGTGATCACTGTTGGTCCATCCATCCAGCCGGGCGCCGAATATCTTCCAGATCAGCAGGCTTCTTCGGCTCTGGAACATCCGGACATAGCGGCTGGCGTTGGTCTGGCGCCAGATGCCGTTGTTGATCACCGGGGGGTATCCCCAGTTGGCCTCGGAGTCGTCAGCCAGTCGCTTGTAGTCACCGGGCAGGTTGCCGTACAGATTCAGGTCATTCAGGTTCAGGTTGCCGGCGTTCTGGTTGCCGTTGTGGCAGCTGACGCAGTGGGCCTGAAGAACCGGGCGGATATCAGCGTAAAACTCCACGTCGAGCATGGAAGCCGGCAGTTCGACCAGCTGCGGCTGTCCAGCACCATCCTGGGTCACCAGAGGTGTTACCTTGGACAGATCGTACACGTTGTATCCACCTTTGCTGGCTTCGGTTCCGGCAAAGGCCAGTGGCATCTGGCTGTGGGCGTGACAGCCGCCGCAGTCGGCCCTCATCTCCCCGGGCCTGACCTGGTGCCAGGTCTGGGCGATGTTCAGCACCATGCCGTTTCGATCGATGGTCTGGAAGGTGAAGGGGGTATCAGCGGGTATCTTTGCCAGGAAACTGGTGTCCGGATTACCCTCCGCGTCCAGGATGGCACCCCCCCGCCCGTCAGACTTTCGCAGGGGTATCTCGCCCAGGATACGCAGTCGCTCGTTGGCGTGGCTGTGAAAATCACCGCCGTCCAGTTCGGTTGCGTTGGGTCCGTACAGCCGTGATGTATTCCCTTCCATGGCCACGATCCGTACGGCCCAGATATCGGAATCGTCGTACAGCCCTGCGTCGGAGCCCTGGTAGGACCAGTTGCTGCTGGCGCCGTTCTGGGAGGTGTTGAACGGATCCAGCCCATCAAAAGATCCGTCGCCCCGGCCCGGGAAGCTCTCACGTTTGTAGAAGCTGCTGGTTCCAACCAGCCCGTAGGGCGTTCCCGCGGGCAGCAGGGAATGAACCGAGCCGTCGTTGGGCAGCCACGGCAGATCATCGGGCTCATCGACGCCGTGCACTGCGCTGTACGGCACCACGGCTCGGGGCCAGGCCTCGTTGTAGGCAGGATCGTTCTTGATCAGCACCAGTTCGCTGGGATCCCAGACCGGCGTGGTATTTGGGATCACGTACAGCCCGGCGTCGTAGCGCGGGTCGGTGGTGGGTCGGTTGAGATCGTTGGCCGGGCCCGGGGTCCACACCACCAGGAGGTCGTTGTTGGGTGCGGCGGACGGGTGGGTGAACTTGCCGACCCGGGTGACGCCGTCATTGCCAATGGGCGCCGCGTTGTCCTCTTTGTGGGTCATGGGGGTGACGGCGTAATAGCCCCAGGGCGTGAACGGAAATCGGAACGTGGTGGGCCCGAAGCTGCGGGTCTCATCGATGGGTGGATTCTGCGATGGGAACGCACCATAGAAGGGCGGCGTCCCTGGCGGCGGGCTGACCGGCAGCCCGAACAGCGCACCGAAACCGTTGTTGTTGAGGTTGTAGTAGGCGTCAACAATGATGTCCTGGTTGCTGGTCTGGGTCATGAAGTGGAAGGCTTCCGGCGCCGTCAGGCTGCTGACCACGGGTGCCCAGTTGCGGCCGTCGGGGTAGATGGACCAGATCGCCCAGACCCGGCGATCGCGCAGACCCTGGGATTCGTAGCTGGAAAACATCAGTCGACCGTCCCGCAGGATCGTGGGGTGCAGCGCACTGCCGATATTCATCGGGGCAATCTGCTCCACGTTGCCGCCGTCGATATCCATGACAAACAGCTGCATGGTGGGGTTGGTGAAACTTTGGGTTGGAATGTAGCCGTTGCGGTTGCTGGTGAAGGCCAGCCTTTCCCCGGGCAGCGGCATGGGTCCCAGGTTCAGTATGCCGTAACCCAGTCGGTTGTAGGTTCCCGCTGGATTGACCGGATTACTCTCATCCCAGTTGCCGGCCCCGGTGTTGGGGGTGAATTCGCCGAAGGTCAGCTGCTCGACCTGCCGGGTTCCCAGGTGCATTCTGAAAATGTCCGCACCCTGGAGCGGCAGATTGCCGCGCTGAGAATTCAGCGAGGTGAGGTCAGGAAACAGGCTGTAGTAGACGTACTGTCCGTCAAAAGAAATGATCGGGTCGGTGACGCCGCAGTCGGTGCAGTCCACCAGGATTTCTTCCGATCCGTTAGGATGGAGCAATACCAGGTCGGCACCGGGATCCAGGCGCCCGGGGTGGAATACCTCCGGCCAGATGGTATTGGTTGTGTCCCCGTAGCGCGCCTGCCGCACGTACACGATGTCATAATCCACGGCGCCGGCCATAGCCGTAAGCGGGGCGATCTCACATGCCAGCCCCAGCAGCAGAACTGCAATTCCGCGTCCCACCATATCGGTCCTCCTCTGCCCAGTGCCGCCAGGGTCCCCACCCGGACGTCAGTCCATGGAGTATAGGAACTCACGGGCGGCGCGGTGTGACGGGAGTCACGCTTGCCGATCAGCGGTCCGATGCGGGGGACAGATGGGCGCCATGGCCGCGCAGCTCGGCCTCTTCCGCCGGGATCAGGATCAGCAGAGAGGTGATCACCAGGGCAAACAGGATCAACGCCACCACTTCACCCGCCAGCAGCGCGACGGCGGCGGAGATCATCAGTTCTCCCAGGTACATGGGGTGGGCGACAAACCGGTAAAATCCCCGGTCCCGCACCACCACGCCTTTGCCCGCTGACTTGATCAACAGGTAGTGCCAGATGGTGACCGTCCCCCCGATGATCGCAATGACCTGGATCAGGCCACTCGGGATGCTGAGCGCAGGCCCGGTATCGATGTCTAAGACGTGGTAAGCCGCTACCCAGCCGATCAGGATCAACTCCAGTGACAGCTTGGCGGCCCACCAGCCGCGCTGGGCGCTGACCACAGACCACGGTTGAAGCGTCGCTCGAAGCAATTTCTGGCTCAGCCACAGCCAGATTATGGCGATGGCCAGGTAAGCCAGGGGCAGCAGGTAAGCGGTGTTTCCCTCGAAGGGGATATTCAGCGCCCGAAACGTACCGCTGAGCTGGAATTGGCCGGACCGCCATTGCTCGAGAAAAAATTCCTGGACCACGGTCCAGCTGATCCAGCCAAACAGGCCGGTCAGGGCCAGATCCAGCAGTCCCAGGGCGGCAAACGCCGCGCGGTCCCGGTACCCGGATCGCCGTCTCATGGTGGTGGTGGCTGGCTGGGGACGCCGCCGGCGTGGCTGCCGGCGGCTCCGAGCCAACCGAAATCAGGTGGGATCAGGGTTCATTTCCCAATGCTTGGGCGAACGCCACAGGGCTCCCTTGGTCAGCGCGCGGATGGCAATCATTTCCGAGGGAAGCTCGTTGTGCAGCTTCATGAATAACTCTTCCACCTGCAGCAGTTCGGAATCCCATTCGGGTCGGTCCACTGCCATGCAGGCGTAGAAGTCCTCTTCCGTGAAGTCCTCAAGGCCTTTCCAGTTGATGTCCTCGTAACGGGGCATCCAGCCCAGTGGGCTCTCCACGCCCACGGCCCGGCCCTTGGCCCGCCCGACGATCCATTCCAGGATGCGCATGTTTTCGCCAAAACCCGGCCACACGAAACCACCGTCTTCGTCCCGGCGGAACCAGTTCACCTCGAAGATGCGCGGCGGGTTGTGGATGTTGCGGCCAAATGACAACCAGTGGTTGATATAGCTGCCCATGTGGTAACCGGCAAAGGGCAGCATGGCGAACGGGTCCCGGCGCACCACACCCTGCTGGCCGAAGGCTGCCGCGGTGGTTTCCGATCCCACGGTGGCGGCCATGAAGACGCCGTAGGCCCAGTTGAAACTCTGCACCACCAGCGGGATGGTGCCGGACCGGCGCCCACCAAAGATAAACGCGCTGATGGGTACGCCCTTGGGATCATCCCAGGCCGGATCCAGCGCCGGATTCTGGCTGGCGGGCGCGGTGAAGCGGGCGTTCGGATGCGAGGCGTTGGTCTCCGAGTCCGGGGTCCAGTCCTTGCCCTGCCAGTCGATGGCGTGAGCGGGCGGGTCGCCGTCCATGCCCTCCCACCAGACGTCGCCGTCATCGGTGAGTGCCACGTTGGTGAAGATCGAATTTTTCCGGATGGACTCCATCGCCGACGGGTTGGTCTTGAAGGAGGTGCCCGGTGCCACGCCGAAGTAACCCGACTCCGGGTTGATGGCGTACAGCTTGCCGTCGTCCCCCGGCTTGATCCAGGCGATATCGTCCCCCACCGTGGTAACTTTCCAGCCCTCATCCCTGAAGGCTTTGGGCGGCACCATCATGGCGAAGTTGGTCTTGCCGCAGGCACTGGGGAATGCCCCGGCTACGAAGGTTTTCTCGCCCTTCGGGTCTGTCACTCCCATGATCAGCATATGCTCGGCCAGCCAGCCCTCGTCCCGGGCCATGTTGGAGGCGATGCGCAGGGCCAGACATTTCTTGCCCAGCAGCGCATTGCCGCCGTATCCGGACCCGTAAGACCAGATCTCCCGGGTCTCGGGGAAGTGGACGATGTACTTGACGTCCGGGTTGCAGGGCCAGGCCACATCGGTGTCGCCGGGTTCCAGCGGGGCGCCCACGGTGTGCATGCAGGGCACGAAGTAGCCGTCGCTGCCCAGGGCCTCGACGGCGGCCCGGCCCATGCGGGTCATGATCTTCATGTTGACCACAACGTAGGCCGAGTCGGTGATCTCGACGCCGGTCTGGGAGATATTCGACCCGATGGGCCCCATGCTGAACGGGATCACGTACATGGTTCGGCCGCGCATGGATCCGGTGAACAGGCCCTGCAGGGTCTCCATCATTTCGTCCGGATCGGCCCAGTTGTTGGTGGGGCCAGCTTCGTCTTCGGCGCGCGAACAGATGAAGGTGCGGTCCTCCACCCGGGCCACGTCACTGGGGTCGGAACGAGCCAGAAAACTCCCCGGCCGCTTTTCTTCGTTCAACTTGATAAAAGTGCCGGCATCGACCAGTTCCTGGCAGAGCCGGTCGTACTCCTCATCGGAACCATCACACCAGACCACCTGGTCGGGCGTGCAGAGTTCAGCCATCTTGTTGACCCATTTCTTGAGTCCAGCGTGTGTGACGTAATCAGGGGCGCTCATTGCTCAGTGATCCACCGTTGGGGGGATCCCAGCGTACAGCGCGGCGAGTGGGTTTTGAACCCTTCCTAGTGGATATTCCTGATGCCGGGAAACCAGGCCTCAGCGGGCGCCAGCCTGGGACCAATCCAGCTGCCGAATACAACGGGTTCGTGCACAGTCGTGATCCTGCAACACGCCGGGACTGGCCGGCAGTGAAGTCTGCGCGCTGCCTGCCAAATGTCAGGCGGCGCGAGCCGCTATCAGCGCCCGGTACAAGGCCTTGCAGGCGCCGATCAGGACCAGCAGCGCCACGAGCCACGGCAGGAACGCCATGGATTTCACCATCAAGCCCGAAACCGACTCGGGTACACCGGCGTCGATCAGTTCCGACTCCCGTGTGGCCACGCCTGCCGCGATCCCGAACAGCACAAAAACCCAGTAGGCGTCGATCGCAAAATCCAGTAACCGCGTCGCGCCGTGCCACCGACCGGTCTTCAGCAGCCAAGTATTCAACGCAATTCCGAGCACCAGGCCCAGGTTGATCCACGGCAGGCTTTCGAGAAATACCTCGTTGAGCAACAGTTCGCTGCCGGGGTTGACTCGCACGCCGAAATAGCCCCGGAATACGTTGAACAGAACCAGGAATACGATCGGGAGGACAATCCCTGCAAGGGCCTCTCCGTGTCCGACAACATCCTGGTCCCGGATTGCCGGCAGCTCCCGGGGGTCCCACGGTTCCTGCTCCAGCGTTGGGTTGTTTTCGAATCGCTGCAGCAACCCAAAGATCAGGACCACGATTCCGAAGCCGGTTATCGCAGCCTCCCACAGCTCGCTGAACAGGCGCAGGAACCACACCCACAATGCATCATCAGGGCCTCGTAGAAGATCAACGGCAAATCCCAGTGCAACGAGGCCCGTAAGCACCACAACGACCACCGCGGTTACCTGCTTGAAGGACGGATAAAGCGGCGGTCCGATCAGGTACTGATCTTCCGGCCGATAAGACGCCGCCACCGCTTCTGGCCGGCCGAACTCCCGCAGCAGTGCTACGGTTTCGGCGTCCGTCGCGTCTCCGTCAACGCGGCTTTCAAGAGCGTCAGCGAGGGCAGAGAGCAGTTCCTGCCGTACGTCGTCCTGCTGTTTTCGGGGCAGACGCCGCACGATTTCATTCACATAGCGGTCAATCAGGTTCATCGTAGCCTCCCGGGCTTTCGTCCAGCAGCGCCGACATGGATTGCGCAAGCTGCCGCCATGCAGCTGACAGGCATTCGAGAGCATCAGCGCCTTCCGCGCTGATGGTGTAGTACTTGCGCGGACGCGAGCCTTCCACATTCCACTCGCTGTCCAGCAATCCCTGCTCGTCGAGCCGGCGTAACAGGGGATACAGGGTTCCCTGTTCCACCTCCAGGCCAAGCTCGGTGAGCTTTCGGATCAGTGAGTAACCGTGCCGGGTGGTGCGCAACTGGCTTAATGCTGCCAACGCCAGGGTGCCCCGACGCAGCTCGAGATCGAGCTTGTCGATCGACGACTGGATCTTGCTCATGGTCACATAATACTGTGTGACATACAGCAATGTGAATAAGTAGGTATGCCTACGCTACAGATACGTGGCACGCCCCTGGCCGGCGGCGGTCCCGCGAGGGTCTATACCCGGTGGGCGGGATGTCGTCTGTAATCCGCTAAACTGCGGTTGTTTCGCAAAGATCGCCCGTCCCATGCAAGCCGATGTCTCGGAACCGTTTGTCAGCTATGGCGTAGCCCACCTGGTTGCGATGTGCATCACGGCCGCCATCATGGTGGGATTGCCCTGGGCAATCAGGCGTCTGGAGTCACCCCGGGTCGAGCGCTGGGTAGCCCTCAGTCTGGCCACGGCGATGATTTCCCACGAGCTGGTCAAAATTGCGGTGCGGGTGTGGGTGCTGGACCAGAGACTGGTTGAACAGCTGCCGTTACACCTGTGCAGTATGGGTATGCTGCTGACCGCTTTTTTATTGATCCGAAAGAACTATGGCGCGTTTGAGGTGGCCTATTTCTGGGCCATGGGCGGTACCCTGCAGGCCGTCATCACGCCCAACCTGAGGGACGCCTTTCCCAGCTTCAATTTCTTTTCCTTTTTTCTGGGTCACGGGTTGGTGCTGGTGGGTGTGGCCTACGCCATTGTCATCTATGGCTTTCGGCCCACATTTCGATCCGTCCTGAAAACGATATGGATCACACTGCCTTACATGGCCTTCGCCGGGGTGTTGAACGTGTTACTGGACACCAATTTTCTCTATTTGCGACACAAACCCCTGCAGCCTACGGTGATTGACCTGCTCGGCCCCTGGCCATGGTACATACCGTCCATGATCGGCCTGGGTGTCGTTATTTGTCTGCTGCTATACCTGCCGTTCCGGGCTCTGGCGAAACGGGAGCACTCGACAACGGAGTCGCCTGGGACTTGAATCGCGATCAGAGGTATTGAGCGGGGAAGTAGTGAGGGACCTCCTGCTTGATCTCCTCTGCCTGCTTGCTCAGTTCTTTCATCAACGCCCGGACTCCCTGTTCTGTGTCGCCAATGATGAAACCCCCGAGGCCCAGCAGCTTGTGGAATGGCTTATTGACCGGCTCTCCGGCAGCGACGATGAACCGGGCTGCCTGACTCCCGATTGATCTTGATATCGAGAGCGCGCCGCTTTCCCGGTCGAGGATCATCATCTGGTGCTCTTCCACCGTCTGGTCGTTGACACTGACGTTGCCTTCGATGGGAAACAGGATCCCGTTCATTCCTCCAGGCAGGTCCAGGTCGACGGGCCCGTCGCCGAGCAATTGAATATAGGCGTAGAGGATTTTGCGGTGGGTAAACGGCTGCACAGACTTGACGCCAAAGCACTCACCGGCCATGACCCGAACCACGTAATCTTCGGTGGTCACAACCGGAATGTCTTCTGGCTGGACGATGACCGTTTTTACCTCTTCCTCATCCGTCGCGTTCCAAACCAGCTGAACAAACTCCACGACCTCTCCAGCCTCCACCGTAGCCGGTGAAGCGAACTCATGGTGGAACGCCGGCGCGCCGGCATGCACGTAGTAGAGTCCGCCGGGATGAAGATGATCTTCGGTGTCTCCCTTCAAGCTGTCCCAGGCCATCCACTCCCCCTTGTCAGGCAGAAAGCTCATGGCCGTGAGCCCAAAGTGTGGATGAGGACGAAAAGTCGACTCCCCGGTTGCCTTCACGTTGACAAAATCGAACAACACCATGGGATCAACCTGTTCAACGTCGTGGTGGGTCCCATTGCCGTCGATATCCGTCGTACCGATCAAACGCAGGCCGAAATCACCCAGTTTTGAAGCATTAACGATCTGTGCGGGTCGAGACACCGTCACCTCCTGCAGAAACTCTGGAAGAACAGTCTAACCCCTTCAGTGTTTCTGGCAGGTGTAGGTCGGCCTGACGGAGGAGTTCCTGGCCGCGATTGAATCACTGCAGTCGCTTCACGCCGTCACCGGGGCGGCAGCTGTGAAAGTGGGCCTGGATTCCAAACCGACTGTCGTATCGAGCCCCCAGTTCTTCCACCAGTGGCGCTACTGCGTCCGTCCGGGCGACCGCCACGACGCAGCCGCCGAATCCGCCGCCCGTCATCTTGGCGCCGCAGACACCAGGCTGACCGGATGCGGTCTCCACCAGGAAATCCAGTTCGGCGCAGGACACCTGATAGTCACGGGCGAGAGAGGCGTGGGAGGCGAGCAGTTCTTCGCCGAACGCTCCCATGTCGCCGCTTTGAAGCGCCGAGACGGCCCGGTCTACCCGGGCGTTTTCCTCGACCACGTGCCGGGCACGACGAAGCGCAACCGGGTTGCCGTTCAGTGATGAGATCGTGTCCAAATCCATGGCTGCCAGATCGCCCAGGCACTGGATGGACCTTTCGTGGTTGATTAACTCCACGGCCCGCGCGCATTCCTGGCGTCTGGTGTTGTATTCAGAGTCGGTCAGCTCTCTCTTTACCAGGGAGTTGATGACAACGACCTCGTGCCCTTCGGGAAATTCGACGTAGTGCCACCGAAATGAGCGGCAGTCCAGGGCGATGGCCTGTCCTGAGCGTCCCATGGCGACGGCGAACGGGTCCAGGATGCCGCAGTCCACCCCGACCAATTCGTTTTCTGCGCGCTGGGCAACATGCGCAAGCTCGAGTCGCGACTTGCCGAGTTCCCAGGCTTCGTTGAGCAGCATGGCAAATCCCATGGTCAGGGACGCCGATGACGACAGCCCGCCGCCCTGGGGCAGGTTGGACGAGACCGTAATGGACAGCCCGGTGGAGGGCGCGGCGGCCAGGGCGTGCAGGACCCCGGCAAAGTAATCCTGCCAGTGTCCCCTGGCACGGTACGGTCCTTCCAGGGGCAGGACCACCTGTTCGTCGTAGCGCTGGGAGCAGATTCGCAGGCTGGCGTCGCGGATAAGATCCACCTGGAACGTCGTACCCAGATCCATGGCAATGGGCAGCACCCGCCCTCCGTTGTAATCCGTGTGCTCCCCAATCAGGTTGACCCGCCCTGGCGAAAACCACACCGGCATCGTCAGACCTGCCGGAAATGCGTGTTGTGCTGACTCCTCAGCAGTTGCGCCGCCGACTCGGGGCTGATGTCCCGCTGGGGACCCGCCAGCATTTCGTATCCCACCATGAACTTGCGCACGGTGGCGGAGCGCAGCAGCGGAGGAAAAAAGTGCATGTGAAAGGTGAACCCGTGGTGCTCGGCCCCATCGGTAGGATTCTGGTGAATTCCCGAGGAGTACGGGAACGAGGTCTGGAACAGGTTGTCGTACCGAACGGTAACCTGGCGGACGATGTCGGCCAGGTCGTCGCGCTGAGACTCGGAGAACTCCAGCAGGCTGCCGACCTGCTTTCGTGGCAGCACCAGGATCTCAAACGGCCACACGGCCCAGAAAGGCACCAGCGCCACGAACTCGTCGTTGTGACACACCAGTCGTGATTCGGCCTGGAGCTCGTGCTGCAGGTAATCCCCCAGCAGCGGCCGCCGATTGCGCTCGAAGTATTCTGCGGTCTTTTGCAGTTCCCGCGCCGGGAGATCAGGGATGGACCGCTGGGCCCACACCTGGCCGTGAGGGTGCGGATTGCTGCAGCCCATCAGTTCGCCTTTGTTCTCGAAGATCTGGACGTGGTTGATGGCCGGGTTGTTGCCGAGGTTCCTGTATTCCTCGGTCCACAGATCGATCACGGCGAGAACGCCTGCGTGGTCCATTTCGGCCAGAGTCAGGTCGTGCCTCGGGGAGAAGCAGAGCACCCGGCAGATGCCGGGCTCCGGCCGGGAGACCAGCAGTCCTGTTGTCGACTCGTGATCGTCGCAGCCCGGTTGGGCATCCAGGGCGGCAAAGTCATTGTCGAACCCAAAGGTGCCGGCGTAATCCGGATTTTTTGCTCCTCCGGCGCGTTGATTGCCGGGGCAGAGGTAACACTCCGGGTCGTGGCTGGGACGGGTCTCGGTGGCCGGTGATTCGACCAGGCCTCTCCAGGGTCGCCGCGTTCGCCCGGCAGAAACCAGCACCCACTCTCCGGTGAGTGGATTCAGTCGGCGATGGGTTCGTTGTTCCAACTTGGTGTTCGCCCCCGGGATAGACCTGACCAGAATAGCAGCCTTCGGGAGTTCAGAAAGGTGGCGCCCGTACGACCCGGGCCGCAGTGCCGGTTTCTGTACTTGCCTGAAGGCTAGGGGGTGTGTTCCGCCGCCAGGGCTGGGTCGGATTGACGGGTCCCGCCCGTCGACGGGCCTGCCGGCACTCTCCTGTCCACCAGCCAGTCCGTGAAGCCAGCTCCCAGCCACATGCATAAAAGGGCAACCCAGGCGGAGATAACCAGCACCGCACCGCCGCTTACGCCGGCGCCGACGGCACATCCTCCGGCCAGCATGCTGCCGAACCCCATCAGGCTGGCGCCGATGAGGAATCGCGCCGTGCCGCTTTCGGCGGTGAACTGCTGCCACTTGAACTCCCGGGTCAACAGGGCGGCCAGCAGGGAGCCCAGGAATACGCCGGGCACCAGGCCGCTGTCGAAACTCAGCGGCAGGTTGGTCTGGTTGATCAGACCCATCAGGGTGTCGGCCGAGGGGCCGGTAAAGGTTATGCTCTTGACCTGGACGATATCGAAGGAGTGGGCCGCATGCAGGCTGGTCAGCAGCCAGCCCAGTCCGACGCTGAGCCCGGTAACCACGGCGGCGATGCTCCACCAGGCCCTGACCCCGTGGCGGCGGACGAACCAGGTGGCCAGCAGCAGGAACAGGGCGCCGAGAATGACCCCGCCATAGGGCGGCAGCCAGTGGGAAAACCCGCGGGTATGGGCCTCCACCAGCCACCATGAGGAAATCTCTTCGCGCAGCGGGGACAGGCCGCCGCGAAGCGAAGCCTGGGCCACAATGGTGACCACCAGGCCGGCCACCAGCGAGCGGATGTTGCCGGTGGCCGACAGTACCAGTAGCCGGCTGGCGCAGCCCCGGGCCAGGATCATGCCGGCGCCAAACAGCAATCCGCCGACAATGGCGCCTGACATGGAGCCCACGTTGTTCAACTGGCGGATTTCGCCGGTGTCGATCAGGCCGGCCTCGATGAACCCCTGGGTGGCCAGCATGGCCGCACCGAAGGTCAGCAGCCAGATGGCAAATTTCTGGCCGGTGTGGCCGCGCCAGAACTCGACGCAGGCCGCGCGCAGGCAGAAGCGGCTCTGCTGGGCGAAAGCACCAAAGATGAGGCCAACCACCAGGCCGATTCCAATGGAAACCTGGCCTGCGGGCAGCTCTTCGAACCATGCGTAGATGTCCATATCGCTATCCGCCTCGTCCCGATTCCGGGGGACTGGACGGCGAGGTCATGGTAAAGCAATCAGGTCACACACGAACCAGTGATTACCGAAGTAGCGGGTCAGTTCTTGTCCGGTCCTGCAGAAGTTTGAGCCTTGGCGGGAATGTTCAGCTCATTCAAGCGTCGATACAGCGTCGCCCGGCTGATGCCCAGCAGTTCAGCGGCCTTGCGCCGGTTGCCACCGGTTTCTTCCAGCGCCCGGCTGATGGCGTCCAGATGGTCGCCCTCGCGCTGTTTTACCACCGGGCAGTTCTCCAGCAGTTCCGGCGGGAGGTGCCTGCAATGAATGGTTTCACCGTGACAGTGGATGGTGGCGTGCTGAATGGCACTGCGCAGTTCCCGGACATTGCCCGGCCAGTCATGGGCTTCCAGGCGGCGCAGGGCGTCGTTGGATACGCCGCCGATGGTTTTGCCGGACGCGATTCGCATCTCCGCCAGGAACGCCTCCACCAGCAGGCCAACGTCATCCAGGCGTTTGCGTAGCGGCGGCACGGGTACCCGGGCTACCCGCAGCCGGTAGAACAAATCCTGCCGGAAGCGGCCATCGCTGACCATGGCGTCGAGGTCCTGGTGAGTCGCGGCGATCACCCGGACGTCGACCTTCTTCGGCTCCGTGTCGCCGACGGCAATGATCTGTTTGTCCTGCAGCACGCGCAGCAGTGATTTCTGGACCTCCTGTGAAACGTCGCCGATTTCGTCGAGAAACAGAGTCCCGCCCTCGGCGGCTTCAAAGAAACCCTTCTGATCTCTGAGCGCCCCGGAAAATGACCCGCGGCGATGGCCGAACAGCTGGCTGCCCAGCAGGGTGTCGGTGAGGCCGGCGCAATTGACCGCAACGAAGGGCCCGTGCCGTCGGTCGCTGGCGGCATGGATCGCCCGGGCCACGAGCTCCTTGCCGCTGCCGGTTTCGCCTTCAATCAGCACGGTCCAGTCCCCGGGGGAGATCTTTTCGATATCGCTGTAGAGCCTGCGCATGGCCCGGCTGGCCCCGACCATGTGCCCGTGGCGGCTGCGCTCCAGTTCGGTCTCCAGGGTCTGCAGCCGCTTCTGGGCGTGCTGCAGATCCGACAGGTCGCGCATCATGCCGGTGTAGAGGCGCTTATTGCCGACGTTGATTTCGGTGATGGTGATTTCGATGGGAATGGAAACGCCGTCACGCCTGCGCGCTCCCACCTGCTGGGTGTACTTTGCGATGGCTTCCACGTCCGGGTCCCTGCGCCGGTCCAGGGCTTTCTGGTAATACAGGGCCTGGGATTTTGGCACCAGCATTTCCAGGTGCCGGCCACAAACGTCCCGGGCCGAATAACCAAACATGGCTTCGGCCCGGGCGTTGAATGTTTCGATCATGCCGGCATCGTCCACCGTGATGATGGCTTCAAAGGCGCCGTCCAGTATGGCCCGCAGCCTTTCCCTTTCACCATTGAGGCTGGCCTCGGCCTGCTTCCTGGCGCGGTCCGCCCGCAGCGCAAAAATGGCGTTGGCGCAGGTCTGCAGGAACGGTTCCAGTCGGTCCACCAGATCCTGGTTGTAGCCGTCGGGGTGGTTGGCGACGGCCAGCATGCCGACCATCTCGCCGCCACTTCGCAGGGGTAATCCGAGGAAAGCATTCAGCGGCGGATGACCCTTGGGCAGACCACCGCGCCGTGGGTCGGTGGCCGGTGAGTTGGCGATGACCGGCTTCTGCTCTGTCATCACCGCGCCAAACAGGGTCTCCAGGTTGTGGAACTCCAGGCCGTTGGCGATGTTTTCCTCGAAAAAACGCTGGGTCTCCCTGTTCCAGGCAATGTTGGTGATGGCGTGGGTTTTCAGGTAGGGCGAGCCATCGGCATTGCGGTGGATCTCACCGATAAACCCGTACTCGCTCTGAGCGAGATCCAGCAACGACGACAGCAGGCCGTCGAAAAGCGGCTGAGGTCTCACCGAACCTACAAGTTTGGACTGGGCCGATGTGATGGCGCCCAGCAAATGCTTGTACCAGTCCTGTTCCAAAGGGGGTGTCTCAACTTTTTTTGGGCAGAGTGTATCAAATGAGACACAAAAATGTCTCATGGAGCACCCTAAGACACTAATAAACCGCCCGAAATGGGTCGGATAAAAAGCAGCCTGGCCGCTTTTTTGTGGTTGTGCCGTTTTGGCATGGATTCTGCTTAGCTGTCAGAGATGCCCAACCCTGCTCCCGCCATAACGAGAGCAATAAAGGGAGCAGGCGGGCGTCCATAACAATCCGACACCCCGGTGTTCGCGCCAGCCAATATCCCGGCCTGCCTCGGCGGGCTCCACCCACCTCTGGCCAGCGCGGCCACCGCGCTGGTGCGCTGCCGGGTGTCGGCCAGGAAAAAATACAATTCGGGAACATTGCTGTGCAGCCAGAGACCTTGGTGGAACTCCACCTGGAGGGAGACCTCGTGGTCGCTCGTGTCAAAGACGGAGCCGAACGACCTGACAACTATGAATACTCACAGACCATTATGGACTTCTGCCACAACAACGAGTGCAGCCGGGTGCTGCTGGATGAACGCCAGGGAACGTGGGGGCGGAACTTCTTCGAGGACTACAAAATGCTCGACCTGCTGGTCAGCCGGGGCGTAGACAACAAGGTCCACCGGGTTGCCTGTGTGGCCAGTCCCGTGCGGTTCCGCGCAGTGCGCGATTTTGAAATCATGGCGCGGAACAGAGGCGTCAATTTCCGTGCGTTCGATAACCCGGACGAGGCCAGGGCCTGGCTGAAGGAAAAGACTCTGAAGCCGCCGGAATAGCACCGGCACCTCCCGTGCGCCGGCGCACCGTTCTACCTATACTTTCAGGTCGGGAACAGCAGCAGGGGCCTGGCAGTTGACGAGCACACCAGAAATCGGGAAGCGCCGGTTTGACATCTGATACGGCCGGCAGACCCGGTTTTGTGGGCCGGTTCTTTGGGAGTTGGCGCCTGGCCCTGGGCGAACTGCTGATTGTCACCCTGGGTGTGCTGCTGGCCCTCTGGGCCGATCAGGCCGTGCAATCACAGCAGGACGCGGCCCTGGCGATCAGCTACCTTGAACGTCTGCAGGCTGATATCCGTGCCGACATCAGCGCGCTCCGGTTCAGCGGTCAGCAGGAGCGGGCCCGGTTGGAAATCACCCGTCGCGTTGACGGGTGGGTGACCGGCATGGAACCCCTGCCTGAGCCGGACGTGGTCATGATCAATGCCCACTACGCAGGCGTGACCTTCTCCCCCACCATCTCCAGGTTTACCATCGAGGAGCTGAAATCCACCGGTGACCTGCGGCTCATCACCAATCTCCAGCTGAAAGGCCAGATCGCCAACTACTACAAGCAGATCGGTTTGCAGGTCGAGCAATGGATCGCCTGGGGACACACCGGCATCAACGACACCTATTTCCGCGAACTGGCGTTCGTGCTCGATCCCGACCACCGCGTACGCATCGGGACCTTCGATCCGCAGCAGCTGCAGCGATTCCTGCGCACCGATGACCATTCGGCGCCCACCAGCCTGGGAGACCTCCAGGCCACGGCGCCGGCCATAGGGGCCAGCGCTGAAGACCTGCGCGATATGCTGGACCGGGCGCGTGCCAGGCCGAATTTTCTGGGCTACCTGCGAGAGAGCATGTATCTGGCGCAGCTTTACTCTCAGCTCCTGGACGGGGTGATCGCCACCGCGCAGGCACTTGATGCGGCGATTCAGCAGGAACTCGATCGGCTGCGCTGATTCTCCCTTCACGGCTTCCGTGCTGTGGGGCCAGGTTCCACGTCGGCAACTGGAGCATTCCCCGGGCGATTACGGTCACTGGTGTGGACGGCAGCGCTGCTGACGGGGATCGGGCCTACGATGTCACGGTGTCCACCAAGTAATCTGGACACTGCCTACCAGGGCCGGGGTCAGACTGTCAGCGCGGTGAACCTGGACAACGACACACCGCTGGGGGAGGTCATATTCGCTGACGGATTCGAATCCTGACAAATCGCGTTTGCCCGACACCGGGGGGACGAATTACTCTGGCGACTCGAGGGTAAAGGGGTTACAACTGGTGATCACCGAAACGCTGGCCATCGTGGCCGCATTGCTGGCGGTCATCTTCCTGTCTTTGCAGCTGGTTGAGCGCTACGCCTGGGCCCGGCGCGCATCCCCTGTGATGCTGATCATTTTCCTGGCGGCCCTTTTGTCCAACGTCGGGATCATTCCCACGGAGGCGCCCATCTACGGCGCGCTGATCGGTTTTGCCGTTCCATTCGCGGTCTGCGTCATCCTGTTCACCGTGGACCTGGGCGATGTCGTGAAGGCGGGGCGCCCCATGCTGATGGCGTTTCTGCTGGCCGCCATCGGTTCAGCCGCCGGCGTTCTGCTGGCCACCGTCCTGCTGGCGCCTTTCCTGGGCGACGTTCTCGGCGAGAGCGCCTGGAAAATTGCGGGGCCCTACACCGGCACATACATCGGCGGCAGCCTGAATTTTTTCGCCATGTGGACCGGACTGGAGATCGACAATCCGGACCTGCTGGCCGCCGCCAACGCCGTCGACAACCTGACCCTGTTCCCTCTGTACGCCCTGTGGATGTTCCTGCCGACGGTCCTGGCCGGCCGCTGGATTGTTGCCCGGCGCTGGGCGGTGGCTTCAGAGGGTGATCATGCTCACGCCGCATCCGATGACAGGCCTTCCCTGATCCCCACCCACGTCGCCACCATTGCCGCCCTGGCGGTTGCCATCATGGCGGTCAGCCAGTGGCTCAAGACCAGCCTGATTGACTCATTAATGCCCGGGCTGCCGAGCATCGTCATCGTGACCACCCTGGCGCTGATCGTGGCGCAGTCCCGGTGGGTGCGGCAGCTGCAGGGCGCCCGCCAGATGGGCGATATGGCCTTTTACCTCTTCTTCGCTGCGGTAGGCGCACTCATCAATTTCTACCAGGCGGTGGTGCTGTCACCCGTGCTGTTTGCCTATGTCATCATCGTGATGGCCGTGCACTTCGCCTTTCTCTACACCATGGGCTGGCTGCTGAAGATGGACATCGGCGTGCTGACCATCGCCTCGGTGGCCACCAAGGCGGGACCGGCGCTGGTGCCGCCCATTGCCGAATCCAAAGACTGGCACCACCTGCTGCTGCCGGGCATCGTGCTGGGTATGCTGGGCTACGCCGTTGGTAACTACGCCGGTCTGGCCGTGGCCCATGCCGCGAGAATGTTGATCGGGGGCTGATGAGTCGTGGTCACTGCGACCTACCCCAGTTTTGATGTCGTCGGGGCGGCGACTTCGGTGCCATCCAGCAGATCTCTCAGGCGGTATGCCAACTCGGACTGTGTGTATGGCTTGTAAAGCACGCTGTCCGAGAATCGCCGGTGGCTGTCTTTTGCAATTGACTTCTCGGCGTAGCCGGAGGTCAGCAGGATCTTGAGATCCGGGCGGGCCGACAGAGCCTGTTCAGCCAGCTCGAATCCACTGATACCGCCGGGCATGACCACGTCGGTGAACAGCACATCAATGGTCGGATACTGTCGCAGACTCTCCAGCGCCGACTGGCCGTTCCCGGCAGACATTACCCGGTAACCCAGGGCCGTCAGGGTGTCATTGGCCAGGTCAAGCAGCGCTGGTTCATCGTCGACCACCAGGATTGACTCATTGCCCCCAGGCAGGCTCGAGGACGCTTCCGCAACATCTCCCCGTTGCGCGGCCCCGGTCGATGCTCGGGGCAGAAACAGGTGGAAAACCGTTCCAGTGCCGGGTTCCGACTCGACCTTGATGAAGCCGTGCGAACGCTGGATAAATCCATACACCATGGCCAGGCCGAGCCCAGTGCCGTCGCCTGCCGGCTTGGTGCTGAAAAACGGCTCAAAAATGTGATCAAGGTGCTCTTCTGAAATTCCTGTGCCTGTATCGCTGACCGACAGCTGAATGTATTGGACCGGCCTGGCACCAGGATTGATGGCACAAAACGCGTCATCCAGCTCACAATTTCGGGTGCTGATCAGCAGCCTGCCGCCGTCGGGCATGGCGTCGCGGGCATTGATGACCAGATTCAGAATGGCATCCTGGAAATCGCCAGGGTCTATTTCAGTCCTCCAAAGTGCGTCGGCAATGTTGTGATTGATTTCGACCTCCGGCGTAGAGGAGCGCAGGATTAGTGCATCCATATCGACGATCAGGTCGTTGACGTTGGTCACGACGGTCTGCACAGCTCGACGACGGGAGAAGCCCAGCAACTGCCCGGTCAGATCCGCCGCTCGCTGCGAAGACTTGTCTATCGCCTGTATGCGCTTTTGGGCTTTCTCATCATCACCCACCTGAGACCTGAGCAGGTGTATGTTGCCAATAATGACGTGCAGGATATTGTTGAAGTCGTGGGCGATGCCGCCGGCCATCTGGCCGATCGCTTCCATCTTTTGTGAACGACGCAGGGCCAGCTCGGTCTTGACGCGCTCGGTAATGTTTTCGGCCACAAGCAAGATTTGTGGGATGGAACCATCTTCTGCACGCAGCGGCACCATCTGGTAGAGATGAAGCTGGTTATTGAATTCCAGTTCGAATGAGCACTCGTCGCCAGCAAAGGTTCTTTCGCAATACTTCCGGAGCATTGGGGCCTTGTCGCCAAACACGCGATCCAGCGAGGCACCCTGGAAGCGAGCGGGATCCAGGCCCTGGTTCCTGTACTCCTGTCCGGAGGTAAAGCTGATCGTCCGGTCGGGTTCAATGACTGACGCAAATGAGTTTGGAAAGTTGTCGGCCATGGTCAGCAGCAAGTGCTGGCTCTGCTGCAGTTCGTCCATGGCATGCCGGCGATCGGCAATCATGCGATTGAAGGCCTGGGTCAGGTTGCTGACTTCGCGGCTGCCGCCGCCGACCTGCAATTCCTGACCGACCCGGCCGGCGCCGAATGCCTGCATCGCACTGGTTAATTCTGTCAGCGGACGGGTGATACGCCGACTGGTGACTATTCCGGCCACGATGAACAGGGCGGCCAGACCGAGGGTCCAGACGACAATTCGATTGCGCAGGGAACCGATCAGTTCGCGAGTGGGCGACTGGTCCATGCCGATGTGGGCATGTGCGGTCATCCCCTCGATCAACGGATAGTCCACCTCAAGCACAAATCCGTCTCCGGTGTCCAGGTGGCTGGCCTTGCGCAAACCATCAGCGCGAGTCCGGGCTTGATTATTGTCGGGCAGCAACTCCCGTGGAAATCCTTTATTGAATGAGTGTGTGAATATCCGCCCGTCGAAATCGGTGATGTACGCGTACGCGATGCTGGGCGATCGCTCCACGAGCCGCATAACCGCCCGACGGGACTCAACGACGTCTCCGTCGATCACCTCATTGGCGATACGATCAGCCAGCAACTGCGCCGCCGCTCGCGCCTGGTTGAGCAGTTCATCCTCCAGCGCTTGGCGCATGGTCTGGCTTGCCAGGAACAGAGATCCTGCCCCAATGCCGAATATCACGGCAACGACCAGAAACAGTACCTTGGTGCTCAGTCTCACGGCGTGATCTCATTGGACGCGGCGTCCAGCAAAGAGAACTGGATGCTCCAGCGACGAATGTCCTCGTAATCCTCGGTTTGCGCCGAGGCGAAACCGCCGGCCATCTCTGTTCGATCCCAATGGTAGAGTCCATCCGCATGCTGACCTGCTGGATCGAAATTCAGCAATGCCAGCCTGACTTTTTCCAGGGTGGCCGCCGGCACGTTTCTGTAGGCAGCTATGCCGCTGGAGGGGAAGTAATCCGAGGTGTAGATGATCCTGACCAGGCCGTCCCTGGCCAGGCTTCGACCAAGAATGTCTTGCATGCCGCAGGCATGGAACCGGCCGGCGGCGACAGCGCTGGCGCAATTCTGGTGTGACCCGGTGTAATCATATGCCGCCAGGTCTTCCAGGGTTATGCCGTGCTCGAACAGGATCGAGCGAGGAATAAGATGGCCCTGGGTTGATGTGATACTGCCAAAGGCGAATCGCTTGCCGCGCAATTGCTGGATATCGCCCACCGGGCTGTCCGGTGCCACGACGATCACCGACTGATATTCACCCAGGCCATCAGAATTCAAGCCCCGCGCCACTGGTACGACACCGTATCGCTCGCGAGCCTGGACATAACTGCCGGCGCCAATGGCCGCAAAATGGACCTTGCCAGTCCCAAGCTCATCGATGATGGAGTCACTTCTGGGGGTGAAGCGCAATTCGAAAGCCAGTCCGGTAGATTGCTCGAGGTAGCGCAGAAACGGGACGTACTGGGCAGCATCCTCGTCGGGGCTGCTGCGCAGGTCAAATCCAAACAACAAACGCTCGCTGTCACGGACAGGCGCAGCCTGCTCCAGTTCGTCATCACTCAGGCGGTCGCTGAAGTCCACCTGCCGGGTGTCGCCGGAATCGCAGGCCGTTAGAAAGAGTGACATTGCGGCCAGGAATGAGGCGAGTAAACCTGTTGCGGCCGATGTCAATACCGGCCATCCAATGGCTCTTCGCCGTCTGTTAGAGCTGTCCATCATGCTGGCGCCCGCGGTGCCCAACAGAGTTCCCTGCCTCAGATTATCATCACTCCCGAAACTTGCCACTCGGTGCTGGACCTGACCGACGCTTTCGGGTCCTGTTGCGCCAAGTGAAGACCCATCCGCTGTCACAATGCGGGCAGCGCAAGATGCCTCATCGGTTGCATCAGTACATGTTGATATTGATGGTGCTGAACTGCACTTGGATTGACTGTGCAAACGTCTGGCAAAAAAAGGCCGGCGGGTGCCGGCCTCATACCCAGAGAAGGGGTTTCAGGCAGCTTTGATGGGGATCTGCTTGACCTTCTTCCGGGCTTCTTCGGTTTTTGGCAGGACAATCTTCAGAACGCCTTTTTTGAAGGATGCCTTAATCTCGGATTCGTCCACGTTTTCGGGGATCGAAACCGCGCGTCTGAAGGATCCGAAGCACCGCTCCCTGCGCACGAAGTCCTTGCCTTCTTCTTCCTTGTCCTCCTTTTTCTCCCCGCGAATGATCAGGAGGTTGTCCGTCAGCGTGACATTCACATCGTCTTCGTCCATGCCGGGGAGTTCGACCGTGATGTGCAATGCCTTTTCGTCTTCGGACTGGTCAATGCTCGGGACCAGTTCATCCATGTCCCATGTGTCCTCGAAAAAGGCCCGCATGGGTTTGCCCGACCACATTTCCTGAAACAGGCGATCCATGTTTCGGTGGATCGTCGCCAGATCACGATGGAACGGCGACATTCCATTATCCTCGTCATCCCATCGCTTGAGTCCGCCCCATCTCCAGGGGGCCAAGCCTTTGAATGTCATGATGTCACCTCTGGTTTTCTGCCGCCGCATATCCATTGCGCAGCTGCGGCCCCAAGGCCGCCACTTTCCCTGTCAACCGTTGATGTGATGGTCAGCCCCCCGACCTTCAATGGGGAGAATCACCTATTGGATTTCTGTATCGGCAGGCGGAGCGCATAGCAGCTGGAGCCAGGTCCGGCAGCGAGCTTTGTCAGGCCGTGCTGGCGCTGGTTAGCAGGCCTGGTGTCCTGTCTCCACCGCCATTACAGAATCGTGGTCAGCGCGATGCCGACCAGGTTGGCCGTGGCATAACCGAGCACTCCCACCAGCAGCCCCGGCGTCACCAGGGTGTACCAGCCTTTGGATGCAGCCATGGCCGCTGCCGTTGGGGCGCCGAGAACGCAGGCGTTGGATGCAATGGCCAGCTCGGGCCCGGTGAAGCCGAACAGGCGTCCACCGACGGCCATCACCAGGAGATGGGTGGCGATCACGATCACGGTGTAGAGCATGACCTGGCCGCCGGATTCAATGGCCAGCGCAAAATTGATCTGCACGCCGATCACGGCAAAAAAGATATAGATCAGGATGCGCCCAAGTTCGTAGTGCCCATGCAGGCGCTGCATTCGCCCTGGAAACAGCGTGGCCAGCGCCACGCTGAGCACGGACAGGGCAATGTAACGCATGGGTCCGCTTTGGGTGAGGTCTGCGACCCAGTCGCTGATCCAGAAGATCACCGCGCTGAGGGCCAAACCGGCAACCAGAGAAAAGCCTGATATCTGCGGCGTATCCGAATGCGATTCCTCGCCGTCGGCAGGCGGGATGTAATCCGTTCGCGGGCTGAACAGGCGCCACATCCACGCAATACCCGGCATGGCCAGCAGCAGGGCCATGAAGGGCACGGCCACCGCATAGGCTGAGGCCACCGCCAGCGCCATGAAGGGCTCATCTGCCTTTCCCATGGCGGCGGCCACGGCGGCTGTATTAGCGCTGCCGCCGATGTATCCGGCAGTGAGGATTCCGGTCCAGACCCCATCGTCGGGCCCGAAGGTCGTCAGCGGAGCTGCCAGGAACGCCCCGCCCAGCACCCCGGCCACCGCCAGCAGGAAGGCGAAGAACACCCGCCCGCTCTCCCGCCAGATCTTCAGCAGGTTGGCATTGAGCAGCAGCAAGGGAATTGCCAGGGGCACGCAATAGGCCACAATGACGCCATACAGATCCGCTCCGCGTGGCAGCAGGCCGATACCACTGAGCAGGGCGCAGCCGAGAATAATGACTATCACGCCGAACTGGGCCAGTTTCGGTCGCGATTCCATCCAGATTCCCAGGGCCACTACGGATATCAATACGGCCAGCAGGCCGCTGTTGTTGGTCGGGTCGATCATGGGCTGGGTGGCAGTTTACTTGGTTTGGGTTCCCGCGAGAGGATAGTCCAATCGGGCCAGAACCGGGAGGCCGTGAAAGTCCAGCCTGCCCACGTTGTATGTCCCGAGGTAACATGCACCTCCTCCGAGGGACTATAACCATATGAGTACGGGACTGCTGGCACTGCTGGACGATGTGGCTGCCCTGGCCAAGACGGCTGCTGCAACACTGGATGACATTGCAGGACAGGCGGCCAAGGCTGGCGCCAAGTCGGCCGGGGTTGTCATCGACGATGCGGCGGTGACTCCACGCTACGTTGTGGGATTTGCCTCGGATCGGGAGTTGCCCATCGTCCTGCGGATTGCCCGGGGCTCCCTGTTCAACAAGCTGGTCATCCTGCTTCCCGGAGCGCTGTTGCTCAGCCTGCTGGCACCCTGGGCGGTCAATCCGCTGCTGATGCTGGGTGGCCTGTTCCTGTGCTACGAAGGTGCGGAGAAGGTATTCGAAGCCCTGTTCCCTCACGCTGCCCATGCCCACGAGGACGAGGTGCTGCAGGCAGACAGTGCGGAAGAGCTGGAGGAGCGCCGGGTCAACGGGGCCATAAAGACGGATTTCATCCTGTCGGCGGAAATCATGGCCATTGCACTGTCGACGGTGACCGATTCCAGTCTGCTGGTGCAGGCGGTAGTGCTTGCCCTGGTCGCGCTGTTCATTACCTTCGGTGTGTACGGCGCTGTTGCCCTGATCGTTCGCGCCGACGATATGGGCGTGGCCCTGGCCCAACGGGAAGGCCAGGGTGCCCTGCGCGGCGCCACCCGGTCACTGGGGCGATTTATCGTTGTCGCGATGCCCCAGTTCCTGCGTATTCTGTCCACGGTTGGAACCGCGGCCATGATCTGGGTGGGCGGCGGCATCCTGGTGCACGGGCTCACGGGATTCGGAGTCGCCGGCCCGGAGGCGGCCATTCACCACGCAGCCGAGGCACTGGCCGGGGATGCGGGCGCGATTTCGGGCTTCCTCACCTGGTTGGTCGGCGCCGCCGCGTCGGGTGTCATCGGCCTGGTGGTCGGGTTTTTGCTGATTCCCGTGGTCGGTAAAATCATATCGCCGCTGTGGCAGCGTTTTCGCCCGCGCCGGGGGAGCGCAGATCAGAAGCCTCATTAGTCAAAGCCCGGAGCAGGACCCGGTTTGAATTGAGGAAGGTCTTTTCCACAGTGGTGATCCCCGCACTAAATGTTGAATGGTGAAAGTCGATACTATTCCTGATGCATAAACACGTCGTCATTCCGATCGTATTCCTTCTGCTGGGCAGCGTGCTGGTTGGGCTTTTGGGGGTCAGCAGCGGCAGAATCGACAGCGAGCGCATCGCCCTGGAAACCGACGTCACGGCCGCGCAAGTACAGATCAGGCTGGAGTCCTGCGTTGATACGCGGAAAAAGCTGGTCGATGCCCTCGCCAACACGCCCTGGACCAGCCGGCAGGATCTTCTGGACAGGTGGGCATCCCAGGCGGGCAATTATTATCCCCTGGCAGGTGGCATCCAGGCGCTCAATTACATTGACCGCAATTGGGTCATCCGCTCGGTCTTTCCCGCCGAATCCAACCAGGCCGCATTGAATGCGAACCTGCGGGGGCATCCCGAGGTCTCGGTTACCGCCGCAATTGGAACGGCGGAAACCGCGAACCAGATGACCCGGAGCAGCATCATCGAGCTGCTGCAGTCGGGCAAGGGATTTGCCCTTTATCAGCCCATCAGCTCGGGGAGTGGTCAACTGCTTGGCTTCGTCAACGGTGTGTTCCGGACCACGGATCTGCTGGCTTCCTGTTTGTCCGAACAGAGACTGCGCGACCGCTTCGTGGTCAGCCTGTTCGATGGCGAGCAGTTGTTCTACCAGCAGCCTGCCGCAGCGAGTGGCCGGCACCACCTGGTCAACAGGACCATCGACGTCGTGGGTATGCCCTGGCGCCTGGAAATCTCCCCCTTGCAGGACTATGTCGAAGCCTCCTCTGGCAAGCTGGATCGGGGGTGGGTGGCACTGGGAATGCTGTTCAGTATCCTGCTGGCGCTGGCGGTCAGGAGTTCTTTGCTCAAGCAGCGAGACCTGCGTGACAGCGAAGACAAGTACCGTCTGCTGGTGGAAAACCAGACCGACATGCTGGTGAAGGTGAATCCCCAGGGCGAATTCCTGTACATCAGTCCAAGCTACTGCGAGGCCTTCGGCAAGACCGAGGCCGAATTGCTCGGCAGGCACTTTATGCCGTTGGTGCACGAAGCGGACCAGGAGCACACGGCGCGGTCGCTGGAAAGCCTGAAAACACCGCCGCACTCTTCTTACCACGAGCAGCGGGCCATGACCAGGGACGGATGGCGCTGGCTGGGATGGTCCAATACTGCCGTGCTGGACGACCACGGCCACATCGCCGCTATTACTGCGGTTGGCCGTGACATTACGGACATCAAGAAACTGGAATCCCGGTTTGCCCACTCCCAGAAGATGAAGGCGTTTGGAGAGATGGCGGGAGGGATCACCCACGACTTCAATAACCTGCTCCAGGTCATCTTCGGTAACGTGGATTTCATACTGAAAAAGGCCGGTCAGGATGAAGAGGTCCGCGAGCGTCTGGAACGCATCTGCCAGGTCGTGGAGCGGGCGATGACCCTGACACAGAAGCTCTCCACGTTGAGTCGTCAGGAAGTCACACAGAAAGAATTGTTTGACCTCAATGAGTTCTCCAATGAACTGCTGGAACTGCTGAGACATACGCTGCCATCTTCGATTGACCTGAGTTGTGTTCCGCACAGGGAACCGTTACGCATTGAAGCCGACAAGATGCTGCTGGAACAGGTTCTGTTGAATCTCTCCTTTAACGCAAGGGACGCGCTGGATTCCATCGGTCGCATTGAAATTTCCCTGGACGAACGGCAGTTAGACGAACGATTCATCGGATGGGAGTCGGATATGGACCCCGGGGCCTATGCCCTCATAGAGGTACGCGATTCCGGTCGAGGAATCGACCCGGACGTGCTGCCCCGGATCTTTGACCCATTTTTCACCACCAAGGAGAAGGGAACCGGCTCCGGGCTGGGGCTGGCAAACTGCTACAGCATTATCAAGCAGCACAAGGGACTCATCCTGGTGGAGTCCACGCCGGGGGAGGGCACCTGCTTTTCAATTTACCTGCCTCTTTTCGGGTCATTGCAGGAGCCGCCGCAGCCCGCCGATCCAGGGCAGTAAACCGGAAATCCCGTGGCGAAAGTGACCATCCTGATTGCTGAAGACGACCCGGAAATCCTGGCGTTAACCTCGCTGAATCTGAGTTCCGAGGGATACCAGACCCTGGAAGCGGCCAATGGTCGCGAGGCCCTGGAACTCTACAACCAGCATCGGCAGGAAATCCGGCTGGTGCTGTTGGACCTGGTGATGCCGGTAATGGGCGGCCAGGAGGTGGCGGAGACCATACGCAGGTCTGACTCGGATACGAAAATCCTGTTTGTTTCGGGCTTTGTGCCGGCCGGCTCGGGCAGTGATCTGAAAGAACCGATCTTGCGCAAGCCCTACCGGGCATCAATGCTTCTCGATTCCGTGGCCGAACTGCTGGGCGACTGAACTCGCTGTCAGCGTGCCCCTGTTCCCGTTTCCGCCGGATGCAGAAGGAATTACCGATTACATCACGAGCAAAAGCAGACCGTCGAATCCAACGCGTTGAAGGTGTATGGATTTGACCAACCGCCGGCGGACTGAACGGCCGCCGCTATTCAGTCGGCTCAGGGTTTCGCGGCGCAGCCGCCCGGCGCAGTCGGTCGTTGATCGCCTCGCCCAGGCCGTATTCCGGGATCGGCATCACGGCGATAGTGTCCGCACCCATTGAGTCCAGTTCGCGCAGCATCCGGTAGAGGTTGGCCGCCGCTTCAACCGTATCACTGTTGACCGACAGGTTCAGGTCCGCTTCTTTGCCGGGCCCAAACCCCAGCAGAACTTCCCCCGGCCGCCGCGACGAGGCGTTGAGGCGCAGGGCGGCCCGGGGCGCGTAGTGGGAGCTCAGCTGTCCCGGCGCGTCAATCGATCCGGACTGCCTTGCGCCAAGCGGTCCAACCAACGCCTCCAGTTCCGCGCGCGCAATTGCGCCGGGTCGGAGCAATCTTGGTTGATCATCACCCACCACGGCGACAATGGCCGACTCGATACCGGCGCTGGATGGCCCGCCATTGATCACCAGCGCCACCTCCTGGCCAAACGCTTCGGCCACGTCATGGGCCGAGGTGGGACTCAGCTTTCCGGAGGGGTTGGCCGAGGGTGCCGCCAGAGGCCCGCCGTGGGCGGAAATCAACTCTCGGGCCAGGGGGTGGGCCGGGACACGCAGCCCGATGGTGGAAAGACCCGCTCGGGCAAGTTCGCAGGTAACCCCTGCCGGGTTGACCGGCACCACCAGCGTGAGCGGACCTGGCCAGAAGGCCTCGGCCAGGGCCAGGGCACGATGGTCCATCTGACCTTCCGCTGCACCTTCTGACACCCCGGCAACGTGGGCAATCAGGGGATTGAACGAGGGCCGGCCCTTGGCGGCAAAAATCCTTGCCACGGCTGCGGGATTGGATGCGTCGGCCGCAAGCCCGTAAACCGTTTCCGTGGGCAACCCCACAAGCAGCCCGTCGGCCAGCGCGGCAAGCGCCAGTTCGATCGATTCATCGCCTTGCACAATGGGTGGACTGACCATCGGGGGAGCCGGCCGTGTCAAAACCGGGACAGCCTAACCGGCTCGCTGGGCAATTGTAAGCCGCAAGCGGCGCTGGAAACTCTCCCTAACCCTCGGGCCGGGTGCAGTCAGAACGCATCGTACCCGAGGGCTGAATGCCGGATTGCCGCTGCAGCCATTCGGCAATACAGGCAGCAACCCCTGGCGCGAAGGATTCCTCGATCTGGCCGTACTCCTCAAGGCCGCCGGTAGCAGCGGTCTGCATCATGTGGTTGACCTGGGGGAATGTTCGAACGGTCACTCCTGGGTTACCACCTTTCCCCAGGGCGTCCTCCATGGCCCCGAGGTTTTTTTCCGCCTGGACCTGCACGTCCTTACCCCCGGCGATCAGCAGTACAGCGGGTTCTGTCACCTGCCGCCATGCCTCGCGTGGATCGGACCGGAGGAACCGGGCGAAGCTGTCGCGACTGGCGAATTCAACGCCCAGGGTCCCCCGACTCCCCTGGCTGACGACGCGGGCGTCCTCACCCTCCAGCGCGTCATACATGGACTGCAGCGCCAGCCGCCTTTCGGATTCGCTTCCCGCGTCCTGTGCGGCGCGATAATAGCGGCGGGCGAACGCACGTAATATCTCCGCCTCCCGGGGGCTGGCTCCGGCGGCCAACAGTTCCCGCCCGTCCTGGTCGATCAGTACCTCCATCGCCGGCTGGCCCGGCCCGGACAGTGAAACGATGAACTTCAGGTCCGGGATTTGGGAAACCACCATGGCCGCAACCAGGCTGCCCTCACTGTGTCCAATGATGCCCAGTCGCTCGGCATCGACGTCGGCCCGCCCTTGTAGAAAGCGGAGGGCCGCCGCGGCGTCATCGGCAAAATCCTGGAGCGCCAGGGCGTCGAATTCACCGGACGATTTCAATACGCCGCGCTTATCGGCTCTGAGTGTGGCGAATCCACTTTCCGTCAGTGCATGGGCGAGGACTTTGAGGGGGCGGTGCCCGGAATGGTAGGCATCCCGATCGGCAGGGCCGGAACCGGCCAGCAGCAGGACAGCGGGTGCCGGGCTGTCCTCGCCGGCAGCCCCGGGCAGCGTCAGGGTTGCCGACAGCCAGACGTTATCCTCGGGGTTGTGAATACGGACCTCTTCCTCCGTGACCTGGGCCAGGCCGGCGATCTGTGGTCTGACGATTTCGGGAACGGCGGCCACGCGCCTGAATGTCAGGGAGAAGCTGCTGTCCCCCTGGCGGAACTGCCCCTCCAGCTGGTCAGTGTCGGTCAGCCGGCCGCTGATGACCACCGGAACGCCAAGGATTCGCGCGGCGAATCCATCATTGTCGAAATCCAGCTGTTCTACCGGCATGTAGCGTGCACCCTGGTCCGGGCTGGACACGTTGGCCCACTGACTGCCATCGGCACGCTCAAAAAATTCCAGGCCAACCCGCAGTTCCGGTCCTTCGGGAATCCGCAGATTCCCGATCCACGCTCCCGTCAGACTCTCACTGGCGACCCCGGTGCTGACCCAGGCGGTCAGCAGCAGCGTGGCGGCGGCGAAATATCCAGGGATTGGGTGGTTCATTGGCGTTCATCCTCCCGGGCAAGCCGGTTCATTTTCTGGTGCAGCGCCTGATACCGCATCAGGGATTGCTGATCATTGCCGGACTTCCGGGCCGCCTGGGCATAGGCCTGGGCGGCCTGGCGATAGTTCACTGCCTGGGCGTGAACGTCACCCAGCGCGCCGGACAGCGATGCAGTATCAGGCTGCAGCTCTGAAGCGCGTTCGAGCAGCGCCACCGCGTTGCTCAGCTGCTGGTTGTGCAGCATGATCGAAGCCGATTCGATAAAGGCACCCGGCGGAATCGAAACCCTGGTGCGGTAGCTGGCCTGGACTTCCTGCAGGAAGGACACCACCGCGTCCGGCCCGGAAGCCGTTGTGGACGCTGGCACCCGGAACCGTGAAAACACAAGGCTCAGGCCGGCCTGCAGCCCTTCTGCCAGGGCGTCGACGTGGGTGGTGTCTTCCAGGATCTCAAATTTCCAGGTCAGGCCTTCCGGCCTGAGCGCGTCGATCAGCTCAGCATAGGTGCGCATCGCGTCGGCGCGGACACCGCCGCCTTCTGCGTTTACATAGAGAAACTGGTTGCGGTACTGGTTTCCGGGCAGCTGCGACGCCAGATAAGATCGCGTGCGGGGACCGATGCCGGATCCGCTGGCGAGGTACGCATCAAAAAGCCCCGGTCTGCGGGCCAGCAGCTGGGTGCAGATCCCCGACGCAGACGACCAGCCGTAAATCAGGCTGAAGCCGCTGGCAGGGTATTGCGCATTCACCAGCGGGATGACCTCCAGTTCCAGGAAGCTGAGATAGTCCTGGAACCCTGCTGCGCTCATGTCGCGCTGGCGGTCGGTGTTGGGGAGACCCACAACGATCATGTCGGGGACATGTCCGAAACTGTCGTTGGACAGGAAGCTGACGGCTCCCACCGCAAACCCGAAAGCCCATTCCCCATCCAGGACAAACAGGGTGGGGTAGGTTTTTTTCGCCGCCATGCCAGGCGCGTTGGGCACACTGACCGTAATCAGGCGTTGCTCGTTCAGGTGTTCGGACGCAATGCGATGGCTGAACTCCAGCCTCTCGGGCTGGGCCAGGACCTGGGTGGCCAGCAGCGCCAGGCCAATTACCCGATGGACGTCAACAATGATCATGGCGTTGCCCCGTCGGCGCCGGATCGCTGGCTGCGTTCTGGCAGGTACGGGTACGCAACACATGCCAGACACGCAATGAGCAGCACGCTGTATTCCATACCGTTTCTGCCCAGCCCCACGACGAACCAGCCAGCGGGCGCATGCACCAGCACGATGCCAAACAGATAGATCACCATGTACAGGCCGCAAAGCGGCAGCACCGCACGCCCCCAGGCCAGGACTGGCGTACCCAGGATCTCGATCCCGGTCACCAGCGTTGCCACCATCGGGCCCAGCGGGATCCCCGTAGACGTCAGCCAGGCACCAAAAGGCTCGACACCATCGGCCAGCAGGCGGGCCCAGCCGTGGATCGCGATGAGCAGGCTGAGCATCAGGCGGATGACTGTCAGGGCCATTGCTGCCCGCGCCGGACTGCCCTGGTCAGCGCTCATTTGCCAGCCACGCGGCCAGATTGACCCGCATCACCATGTCCTGTCAGCTTTGGGCCTGGCCCGGTCAGGTTTGACATTGCGACGCCACCGTCATTTGGATATATTCTACATTGTAGAATTAATACTGGAACGGATTCAAATGGGCAGGGAGAAATACCTTGGCGAGTTTGAGTTTCTCGTGATTGCAGCGCTTCTGCGCCTCGGAAAGAACGCGTACGGCGTTTCGGTGCGATCCGAAATCAAGAAGCGCACGGGTCGCCAAGTGTCTTTCGGTGCCGTTTACACGACGCTGGACAGGCTTGAGTCCAAGTCCCTGGTGAGGTCACGGTCCGGCGAGGCAACACCAAGCCGAGGAGGACGACCCAAGAAACACTTCGAAGTAACGGCCCGGGGCGTCGACGCCATGAAGCGCACCCTGGAGTCGGTTCAAAGCATGGTGGACGGTATTGACACGGCGTGGAATCTGCCATGAACCCGGTTTGTCCATCCCGCATACAGCGGCGACTGATGTGGCTGATTTCACCCCGGCACCTGCGCAACGAGCTACTCGGTGACATGGAAGAAGAGTTCCACGGCATCGCGTCCCGCGTGTCCCCTGCCGCGGCGTCGCGGTGGTACCGTCGGCAACTGGTCCGGTCCGCGGGCCCCCTGCTCGGCCAGCGGCTCCGGGCGTGCCGCCCCGAACTGGTCACCCTGGGCGCCTTCCTGGGTTACTGGGCTTTTTACTGCTGCGAACTGATGGCCATGCGAGCCCTGGCCGCCGTGTCCCAATCAGGCATCGACAGCACCTTTGTGGCCCGGAATCTGCTGCTGGTGCTCGGCATAGAGGTGCTTGCATTGGCGGCCGCGGGGATTGCGATTGGCCTGGTGGTCGGTCTGGCAAAATCCGCCAGGCATGTTCAGGCCCTTGCCACGGTGGCTTTAACCGCCACGTTTGTGGTTCCGACCATGATCAACACGTTCCGTTATCCCGACGCGGTCCCGATTGAGTTGCGCATTGCTTTTGCCCTGCTGGCGTTTCCCCTGATCGCCACGGGCGCAGCGTTGGGAAGGCGCTTCAGCAATCGATGAGATTTCCCTAGTCTTTCGCATCACTAATCAAAACGTAACCGGGGCGCGAAATGCGCCGCTGTGGTCTTCTGATGGAGCAGGCCCGAAAGGGACGGCCGCCGGGAACGGCGACCGCCCTGGGATCAGTCTGAGTACACGTCAAATTCGTAGCTGCGTTCTTCCACGGTAATTTTGATGCGTACCTGCTCCAGTGCCTCTGCTTCGAACCAGCCTGCCGCCTGGGTCGATTCCATCGGCGGCATGGCGTCTTCGAAAGTGACGGATTCGAAAAAGCCATTGCCCGCAAGGTCGAATTGCTGGACATGAACCGGCCCCGGAAACTCGACGAACGGCATTACGCTGAAATTTGTTTTGCCCGCCGTGTCAAACAGGGGTATCTCCCGAAAGATCACCAGTTCCGGCAGGTCGAAGCGGCAGCGATGGAGTGCGGACGTGGGGTCACGCAGGCAGGCGCAGGCCGGGGTCCAGGACGGCAGCCAGTCCACAACCTCGCCGAATGAGCCCACCCGACACAGTGCGCTGGAAGAAAAGGTCCCGTCGTCCACATAGGTTCGGAACTCCAGGTCGCCTTCAACCAGTGTGAACGGGTCCCAGTCCGGTGCCGACGTTGTGTCCTTCAGCGGCTGACCCGGCGGGTAATTGTCGCCCACCGTGTAGCCGATTTCACAATCCGCTTCGGGCGCCCTTACGGTGAACGCGTACCGGCTCCCGGCGGTCATGGCAACGCGGGAGCCGGAGAAAGGAAAAGCGTGATAGGCCAGCGGCCGAGTCCCGTAGCCGGGCATGCTGTCGGCGGCCCGCGAGACCGTGGCCAGGGGCATGCCTGCGGGCTTACCGTCGCTGCCAACCGTATGAATTGACATCTCTACCGGGCCAGAACCGGCTTTGCAGGCAACCTGTATCGAAATGTGGGACAGGGTGCCGGTGACGCCGGCTTCGAATACCTGGGCCCAGGCCAGGTCGGCCTCGTCCGTCGGAAGATAAACCCCTGCCGCCCCGCCGTAGTACCACTGCGTCTGGTCCAGCACGATTACCGCCTGGCTGGCCCCGACCCACAACTGCGCAATCAGGGACACACAGATTCTGTAAGTTGGCTTCATGGAGGCTCTCCTCAAATTCCCGGCTATCTATGGGCAATTACGTAGCGACCGGGGAATCTGTGCCAAACCAGGTGAAATCAATTACCGCCATGATCGGATTGCATGGCGTCTTGGAAGTTGCGACGGAATGCCTGGCCCTCTGGATTCAGCAGAGTCCCACGCCCGGAGACGGAGGTAATTCAGTGCCGACGGCAGCTCAAGCTGCGGTCCGCATCCGGAATCGTTCCCGGCCATCGCCGAGCAGCCGGGCAAGCAGCCTGGGTTGATGCCGTCACTGCCAGCCCAGCCTGTTTTGGTGGAATTGCTCTCCCCGCCCGTCTTGTCATTAAGCGAACCTGATGAGTCCTCCATGACATCACCCATCAAAATGCTCACGCCCGCCGCCATCGGTATCTGTCTGGTGCTACTCACCGTGGCCAGTTCATCCCGGTCTGTAGAACTGTCCGGTAGCGGTTCAGGAGAGGCGTTGATTTTTCCGCTGGTGACCGCTCGTGATGGGTACAGTTCTCTCTTGACTGTGACCAACACCGGAGACAGCAGCATTGCGGTGCGGCTGGTGCTGCGCAACGGTGCTGACGGAACGCCGTTGATGACTGCAACCCTGCTGCTGCGCGCCAGGGACACCTGGGTGGGTGCATACACCGAGGATTCGGTCGATGACGTGGTGTTGTCCAACGACCGGTCCTGTCTGGACGCGGGCGAGGTGTCCGAAACCACCGCCACAGGACTGAGCCGATACGTAGTGGCCAGCGCAGCCGGGTCGGCCTGGCTGGAGGCCTTTGAGCTGGGAGCCCTGTCCGGGGAAATGACTCATCTGGCCGAGCCCGAAACCTGCGGCACCACCGAGGACCTTGCCGGAAAACCGTTGCTGCCCCAGGCCAATCGCCTGAGCGGAGACGTCCAGTTGATCAACGTGTTTTCCGGACTGGGTCTTTCCGTCGGGCCCACCATCCTGTCCGACCTGAGCCTGCCCAACCAGGTGTTTCCGCTGGATGAGGATCGTCCCGACCTGGCGGACGCTGCTCCCGTGGCCATCCTGGAAGGACGCCAGACCACATGGTCCAGTGGAGCTGATGCAGTCAGCGCGGTGCTGGCCATGGCCGGCCTGGAGTCCAGCTTTCTGGCGGATTCGGCCCTGGACGCTCGAACTGATCTGATTCTCACCTTTCCCACGCGGGCCCGTTATGTTGAAGAACCGCGCGCCCCCTTTGAGGTGAACAGCCATCCGGAAAACGAAGAGGTGGGTCAGGAATTCGCGCTCGGGGCGGTGGATCGCGAAGGCCGCGCGCCATTCCAGGCTGTGAAGTGCACGCCGGCAAGACGGGATTTGATCAAGCGCGGGCCCGTGGTGTCACAGTCTCAGCTCGGTGTGTACTTCGGCCCTACGCCTATGTTTACGCTGACGGACAGTGAGCCCGCGGCCGTCCGGGCACCGGGATTCGGGTGCGGACCGGAACTGGAATCGGTGTTTGATCTGTTCAAGGCGGGGCTGGTCAGGGCGGACCTTTCCGAATTCAGTCTGACCTCCCTGGAAGGCCATGTCGTGGTAGGGCTCCCTCTGATCGCCGTCAGCCTGAGCTCGATCAAGAACGGCAGCGTACCCCTGCTGTCTGGAGAGCAGGTGCTGTCAAATTACGGCATGAGTAATCCGGTCCGCGTGTGGCGGGAGGTCCTGGAGCCTTGACAGGCTGAGTGACCCGTAACCCCGTTGGCCCCTGGTCCAACCTGTCGCGGGTGGGAGACGCCTTCAGGACCACGGGCACAGGCACAAAAAGCGCCAAGTCCCGGAAAGCAGTTACCGACGCATCACCCGCCTGCGTAAGCACACTGACGGCGTTTCGCTCTCCGAACCGCCGGTGAATCGAGTTCTATGACCGCGTTACGTTTGAGAACGGAGGCACCGGACGCTTCACCTTCGCCTCCGGCGGTGGTGACGACTATGGCTACGTCGATTTCAGCGACTTTTCCTTCAGCATCGAATTGAATGGCTGCCTTCAGCAGGCGATAAATATTGAGAAACGCTCGCGTGGAGACATCTGAGGCGGGTCCCACCCGCCTCTTCTTTTGCGCCGGTAACGGGCGGCGCAGTTCGGGTTTGACTCTCCGTGCCGCGAACCAATTAGCATCGCCGATATCCAACGGCCATATCAATCTGATTGAGGGGAGAATAATGCGCATGATATTTGTCCTGGCAGCAGTGCTGCTGGCCGCCGAAGCGGTGTACGCAGACGATGGCGTGCTCACCGTGCTGGACCATGGCGTCTATCGTTCAGGTTCAGAGGGTCCGCAACTGCTGTTGCAGACCGACAGAATTCCTGCAGAGGTGGGAACGGTATTCGGGCTTCGGGTAAACGGCGGCGTGGCCAGGGAACTGTCCTACCGCTGGACATTTCCGCAGATGACCCAGCCCGAAACCGGCCGGGTGTGGACGGAAATGTCCGGAACCCAATCCCTGGCGGTGGGCGGTGCGACCCCATTCTTCGCCAGGTTCAACCACGATTGGGAAACCGTGCCCGGGCAATGGACCCTCCACTTGTTCGACGGTGATCAGCTTGTTGTCGAGCGGGTTTTTGTCGTTGAGCTGACGCCGGACTGATCGCCGCTGGGCCTGCTCTGCCAGCTCGGCTGGCGGGGATACTGTGACAGAAGTCTCACTTCCTGGATCACGCGGCCATTAGGATGGTCAGGCTGGAACAGGGTTGGGGGTTCTATGAACACGACCGCGCGATTACTGGCAGTTCTTTTGACTGTGGCCATGTCAGGGTGGGTGAACGCTGCCGGGTCGGTCGAGCTTCGCCTGGACGGCTGGGAAAGCGGCCAGAACGCCGGATTTCAAGGGGGATTCGCGGCCGGCGAGATCGCCGCGGTGCGTCTGGCGCCCCCGGAGCCGGGGCTCCACGCGGTAACCAGGATTTCCTTTCTGTTTGGCGGCGACACCAGCACCCGCAATATCTTCCTTCGCATCTGGGATGATGGGGCTGGTGAGCTAACGCCGGGGCTGGAGATATTTGCCCGTGAATACCAGGTCACCGGGTCCAACGTCGCGATCCAGGAGATTGACCTGTCCAACGAAGGTGTGTTTGTCTCCGGCCCCTTTCGGGTGGGCATCGAGATGACCGCCGGTGGATTTCCAGGGCCGGCCCGGGACGACGACGGGAGCATAGCGGCATCGGACAATTTCATCCTCGCCGATATTTTCGGCTGGCTGAACTCAAACCTGCTGGGAGTCACCGGGGACTGGATTATCCGGGCGGAGGTTGAGCAGCAATCCCTCCTGGTCCAGGAATTCCGCAACGACGCCTGGCCACCCAGCGTGGAAGTGGGGTTTCAGCAGGGCTTTGCCGTGGGCGACATGGCGGCCGTCAGGGTGGTACCGGAAGGTCCCTGTCCGTGCACCTTGAGCGGCGTATCGGTGCTGTTCGGCGGCGGTTCCGGCAGCGAAGACGTGATCCTGCGGGTATGGGAGGATGACGGCAGCAGCGTTGCGCCGGGCACCGAACTGTTCAGCGGTACCTTTCCCCTGGTGGGTGCCAATGCAGTGATCAACGTGATTGATCTCAGCGCTGAAAACATCGTCGTCAACGGGGCGTTCCGCTTTGGCTTTGAATTTACCCACACGGGCCTGCCCGCCATCGCGCGCGACACCGACGGTTACACCCAGGACAGCAATTTCATCAACGACATCACCCTGGGTTGGCGGGAATCCGACTTTTTCGGGCTCCAGGGCGACTGGATCATGCGGGCCGTGCTGTCCGACCAGCTCGACCAGGTCTCCGAACTGGGTATCGACGACTGGGCGCCGGTGGAGATTGCCGCATTTCAGGAAGGGTTCGTGGCCGGAGAAATTGCCGCCAGCCGTCTGGAGGCTGACTTTCCCTGTCCGTGTCGCGTTGACGGCGTACGTTTCCTGTTCGGTGGGACCACGGACATGGCGGACGTCACCCTGAGAATCTGGGAGGACGCTGCGGGCACAGCAGTGCCTGGGACGGAGGTTTACTCGGGCACGGTCAACCTGACGGGCAACAACCTGTTGCTGAACGACGTGGATCTGTCTGGACAGGGCATCTGGGTGAACGGACCCTTCCGACTCGGCCTCGAGTTTCAGCAGGCGGGCCTTCCGTCCATAGCCCGGGATCACGACGGCGTTGTGCCGGGCCGAAACTTCATTCAGCTGGATGATGGCAGCTGGGTTGATGCCACTGTTCCGGGGGTCCCAGGCGACTGGATTCTCCGGGCCCAGGTTTTCCAGGAAGTCTTATCGCGGCTGGAGTTTGAATAGGGGCTGGTTCCGAATATCGCGCGCGGCCCTGGGGGTCGGGCGCGGATAGCCGGTACTGGGGCCACGCAGCCGCTGCGAAGTCCCCACTCAAAACCCGGACCACTGCCCATTGCCACCGAAACGCCTTCCGGCTTCATTCGCTCCGGGTAGATCCTGCCGTCTTGCATGCCACAGGCCTGGCCGCGGCTTACCGTGCGGCTGCCTGGCGCAGGGATTCCCGCACTGTGGCAGATGATCCGGTTTTCTCCAGCCTGCGTTTGTTGGGAATAGGCGCGCCACATTGAAGCGCCGTTCCTTGCAGCCGCCCGTGGAGACAACATGCCTTATCCCGACTCGCAAGCATCCCCGTGGACCAGGACGGTTGTCCTTCTGTCAATTGCGTTTTTGATGAAATCCGGATCGGCGGTCGCGCAGCTGACGCCCCCGGACGACGTGGATTTTGAGCAGATCAGCGCAACCGAGGATTACCGCTCCTTCGTGGACAATAATCCGGCGTCAGACGATTATTACCAGCCCTACAAAGCGTTTCTGGATCTGCTCGCCATCGACCGGATCGGCAACTGGGGAATTGGCTACCCCCAGGGGTACGATCACGGCTACGAACTGCTGGAATTCATCGAGCCCGATTTCAACGGCGAAGTGCGTGGTATCTATTATTGGGACTGCCAGGATGACGGCTGCGACAGCGGCTTTGCCACCAACGAACGAATCATCATGCCGGCGCCGTTCTATGGCGGGGCCTCAAACGGCTGCACCCGCATGGTGCTGGGTCACGAGCTGTTCCATCACGTTCAAAATACCTACAAGCGGCAGGGCGCCCACAGCTACTACAACTGGGTCTTTGAGGGCATGGCCAGGGCCATGCAGGACAAGATCTACCATGACATCGATACGGAACCCGACCTGTCCTGCGTTGCCGGCTACCTGGAGGCGGTAGAGGACTACCTGCGCGGGAGCAACGGCGGGGCGCCGATTCAGGAGACTTCGATCTGGAACGCAGGCTACGACGCGGCGTTATGGTGGACCTACCTGATGGAGCAGTACGGTGGCGTGACCGATGCCAATCCGATCTACACCCTGGAGCCGGTTGTTGGGTCGGATTTTATCCGGGTATGGTACGAAACAGCCGTGGCCAACGGCGAAACGGGCAACTCGCTGGACACCACCAACGATACCATCCAGTCCTTCGATCCCGGCACGGATATCTACCAGACGTTTCAGCGCTTTTCCCTGGCCAATCTGCTCAAGGACATGGACCTGTCGGCCAATTCCGAAGGCTTCAGGCGGGTCTACAGCTACCTCGATGAACAGCCCAACGGAACTCTGCCCCAGGACCAGTACGCTGAGGTGGTATTCAAGGATAATCTGTCGGTCAGTAATGCCCAGCCGGTGGATTCGGTGGTCTTTTCGGTCATGGGTCTCGCCACCAAGTACTACGACATCGATATCTCCCAGTGTGAGCCTGGCAGGCGTGTGACGGTGGCCATTGACTCAGATTTCCCAATCCCGGAGTTGGTCAGCCCCAAGGGCCTGTGGGGCGTAGTGGTCGGTCAAAGCAGCGACGGATCCGGGGACATCGGGACCCTGAGCCTTGGGAAGTTCAAGCGGGTCTTCGCGGAAGACTACGCGACGGCGTTTTTCCAGCCGGCCAATCCCTACGACCGGGCCTTCGTCACCGTCAGCGGCCCCTGGCTGCCCGTGGCCGGCATCATCGAGGTAAGCTGTGGCCCGGCTGAGACCATTGGGCCGGATATTCCACTGGCCACCACACTGAATCCCATCACTCCGGGTCACCCGGATCAGACGGGCCTTGCCGAGATCTGCGTGGCTCCGGCCAACCCGACACCAGCGCTGGATCCAACCGACTACCAGGTGGCCGTGGACGGCGCTCCAGTGCCCATCGTGGCCGGCACACCCCGCGACGACGGCCACTGCCTGACGGTGGAGGTGCCGCCGTCGCAGAACACGCTCCAGGATCTGACCGTCACCCTCGGTGGTCAGAGCACCACGGTTGCCGATGCCATAGCCCGCGCCGACACTGCACCCAACGTGCTGATCGCGGTCAATACCTCCAGCACCATGCTGCTGCCGCCGGACGAGCCGGTACTGGACGACGTCAAGGCCATGCTGGGCGACTTTGTGCGCCAGCTGCTGCCAACGGCAGCCACCAAGTCGCCTCCAAAGATCGGCCTGATCGAGGCCGCGAGTGACGGGGTTGAGCCCAACATGGACGCCGAGCTGGTCCAGCCGCTGGTTGCAGCCGACAGCGCCGGACTGGCCGCCTTCGACAGCGCCGTGGCGGCGCTCAGCAGCGGTCCGGGGCGAGGCAATGCCATTGGCGACGCCATCCAGGTGGCCATGGACGAGTTCGCGGCCCGGGGTGACCCGGACCAGCGCAAGCATCTCGTGATGTTTGCCGACGGTCCGGAGACCGAAGGTGAATTCTGGGCGAACCTCAGGGACACCGTCCAGCAGGCCGGCTACGTCATGCACATTATCGTGGTGGGATCGAACTCCGATCACCCGCTGGGCTACGAAATCGCACGCAGCACCGGTGGTCGATTTGCCTACGTCCCGGTTTCACCGACGGCAGCCGACCATGTGGTCATGGCGGCCGAACTGGCGGCGTTGGCCGCAGCGATCACCGGACGCCAGCGTATGGTGGGCCACACCGTCGCCATTACCGACACGCCCGTGGATTTCACTTTTGCGGTACCGCCCCAGGCCGTCGGACTGCTGTTGCCGGCCGTTCAAGCCGCTCGAGAGTCAGCACAAACCAGTGCCACCGTCATCGGTGAACTGGAGCTGACGCCGCCCGAGGGTGAGCCGTTGAAAGTAACCTTCACCGACCTCTTGATCACCAGCTACAGCGTCAGCGGCAGTGGTCAGGCGGAATTGCCGGCCGGAATATGGAACGTCAGGTTTACCCCACAGCCGGGACAGTCCGGGGAGTTGCTCCTCGGCCTGGTTGTTGAGCGAAACGTGCCGCTGATGGTCATGCCCGCCTTTGGCGATATTGAAACCCGGCGGTCCAGGCGCGGTCAGGAAGGCATCGCCGTGGGCCAGCCGAAGACCATCAACGCCGTATTTTATGACGGCTGCGCCGCCACCAGCGCCTGTGAAGCAGCTGTTCCCGATCAACCGCTGATTACCGGCCGATTGCCCAACAGCCAGCCCTTTGCGCTGGTTCCTGAACGGCTGGAGGCGGGACCGCCACCCATGGCGGGCGGGAAACAGGCGGCTGTGCATTACCGGGCGATATTGACCAATCCCCAGGGGGCCGCACCGGGCAACGAGATCGAACTGGGGTTGGGCGCCTATCACATCCAGGTGGAAATCGAAGGCGCCTACGACGGATACACGGTCAGATACCTGGCCAGCGATTCTTACGCCGTGGATGCCACCATCCGGCTGACCGACACCGACAGGGACGGCCTTACCGATGATTATGAGAATCGCGCCGAGTGCCTGGACCCTGCCGTTGAGGACGCCACGCTGGACCCGGACGACGACGGACTGGCGAGCATCGCCGAATTCGACCTGGCCACCAACCCCTGCAGCGCCGACACAGACGGCGGCGGAGAACAGGACGGATCGGAGGTGGCGGCTGGTCGTGATCCGCTGTTGCGTGCCGACGACCTGCTGCCGGGCATCCCTTTCCTGGTGGTTGATGAGGAAATCACCCATGCCGAGCGCGATTCACCGCTGCCCCCAGCCTCAATCACACTGGTGTTTGGCAACAGCCCGGCCTATTCCAACATCGTCCTGGAGCGCGGCTTTACCAGTGAGCCACGGTTGTTCGATACCACCTTCGATATCGATGCGCCGTCCCGTGACGGCTCATTCGTCGATACCAGCGTCGTTCCGGGCACTGGTTACTGCTACCGGATGAAGGCGTTCGACCAGCAGGGCAACGCCGCCCGTCCCAGCGAGATCGTCTGCACGACCGCCAGGGATGATCCGGGCCTGGCTTTTGGCGACATGCGTATCAACGGCGGCAACCCTCGCACTGAGAATCCCGAACTGGTGCTGGACACCGCCCTCTACAACAAGAATTCAGCGAGCAGCGAAATGCTGGTTTCCGTGGAGGGATTCAGCAGCGGCTGGATCCCGCACGCTTCGCCCTATCGAGTGAGCGTGTCGTCCGCCGCGGAGCCGCGGCGAGTCGTTGCGTCGGTCCGGTATCGGTATGACGGTGCCGAGTCTCCGACCTATCTTGACAGTATTGAGCTGTGGCCAGCGGGGTCGCTCGGGGCCATCACTGGAAGAGTGGTTCGGGAAGGTGCTCAACAGGGTGGGGAGCCGGGGCTGGCAGGCGTGACGATCTATGTGGACCAGGCAGCGGAACCACTGGCGGTTACCGACGAATCCGGCCAGTACTGGTTCGAGAATCTCAGGCCCGGCGAGTACACGCTCAACGCCGGTGACCTGGACTGGTCGGCGCTGAGCGGGTTTGCCACCGGCACAGTGAATGCCGGTGGTACAACCGACGTAGGCGACACGCTATTGCCGTTAGGGCCTGCGCTGATCTTTGCCAGCGGATTTGAAGCCGGTGAGTAGTGTGGGAGCTGCCCACCGGTGCAATCCATTGGGGCCTGCCCCCGGTCATGGAAACCCGGTGGCAGCGCCCCCGGTCGGAGGGCTGTCGTATAGTATGGGTCCCAGCGGTGATGCAAGGCGGGACTGCATTGGACGCGGAGAATCACAAGCCAGTCGACGTGACCGGACAGCTCAACGCAACGGGCATGGACGCGCTGCCGACGGAGGTCTACCGGGAACTCCGGGTCATTGCTCATGCCCAGCTGCGCTCTCAGCGTGCCGACGCCACCCTCAATACCACCGCCCTGGTCAACGAGGCCTATGTCAAGCTGGGACCCCGCCAGCGGCTCTGGCAGGACCGCAAGCACTTCTACGCGACCATGGCCAGGGTCATGCGGCAGGTCACGGTCGACCTGGCGCGTAAACAGAACGCGCGCAAGCGCGACGGAGGCACCCGGGTCGATCTGGAGCACCTGGAACAGGGCCAGATGGAGTGGCGCGAGATCGCCGATCTGATTGCCATCGACGAGGCGATGAATCAGCTGGGCCGGCTGGATCCGAGGCTTGAACAGGTGCTGGAGCTGCGCTTTTTCGCCGGAATGAGCCCGGGTGACGTGGCCGAGGTCATGGGCCTGTCAGTAGCTACAGTCAAACGGGACATGCGCGCGGCCCGGGCGTTTCTGTCAAGCGAACTGGAGCCCGGCGATGACGCCTGAGCAGTGGCGGGCGGTTCGCGCTCATTTTGAAGCGTTGTGTGACCTGTCTGCCCAGCAGCAGGCCAGCCGATTGGCAATCGCCGATTGGCCCGACCACATCAAGGCCCGGGTTGCGTCCATGCTGGCGGCGGAACAGAACGGCCGGGTGGCCGAGCAGCTCGTCGGGCAGGCGCCACAGGTCACCCGCCATATCGCTGGCGCCGCCCGTGAGGGGCAGACGGTGTGTCCCTGTACCGTGCGGGAGATGCTGGGCCCAGGTCCGGGCCGCTCTGGAACAGGATGATCCTGACCCGTTCGAAGTCGCGCTCGAACAGGCAGCAGAAGCGTATCGCAGCAGTGTCACCGAGCCCGGAAAGTCTGGGTCCTCCGCCACTCAATTCAGAATGGCCTCTCAGCGCGGTGCTGAGGATTAGATCGTCAGCGTGAATCCGGCGCTTGGCGGGGCAGCAGGGACAAAAACATGCCGCCGCCGGCGAATCGTCTGCCGTGGACCCGAATGATGATTTCGTTGGATCCCACCGTCGGATCAATGGGGACTCGAGCGCCGGGGTGTTCCGTTGACGTGAGGTAGTCCGACCAGATGAAACGCTCTTCCGCTACTGTTCCCCTGAAGTATCCGTTGAGCCACACATCCAGTCGGTTTGCCGAGCTGGCAGCGAGCCAGCGTGGACCGGATTTCGGGTCCATGGTCTGGAAGCGATGACGCAGGTAAACCCAGTCTTTGTCCCCTGATCGGTACTGGGTGTAACGTCCGGTGATCAGGGCGCCGCGCTGGTCCAGGGTCAGGGGCGTCCAGCCATCCTGAGGCAGTTCAGGCGCTTCGTGAAAACCCGGGTCACCGGGTTGGAAGGGTCCAAGGATTTCCCATGCGGAGGGCGTCCCCCGCGGTGCGATTGCATTACCGGTAGATAATCTGGAAACGATGATGTCATCGACCCATACGGGTTCACCTCCGCCGGGCCGGGCCTCAAGCCCCAGGGCGCCCAGGGCTGCTGGCGCGCCGCGGAAGCGGACCAGCGGGTGTTCGAGGTCACCGATGGCCAGGGTGGCCACGTGGCCGCTAACCTCCAGTCGGAATGGGTACCAGGTCCGGGTTCTGATGCGCCGATCTCCCTCCAGGTCCACCCTGAATTCTTCGTACAGTCGCCACGATGGATTGCCGTCGAAATGCGGACTGATGCGGAGGTAGCTGCCGTTGGACTTGACGTAGATGACGCCGGAGTCCGTCCGCCGGTCATCCTGCTGGTGGTTGTAGATAAACCCCAGGTAACCGTCACCGTCGGTGGGGAACAGAAAGCGCCCCTCGACCCGTACGTTGGTGAATGTACTGGAGCCTGCCAGCATGACCTGGGTAAACTCACGCCGCTCGGGTGTCAGGCGCAGCACGTGATTGCTGGTGCCTTCCTCCGGGATGATGGCAATGCGCTCCGGGGGGTCCGCATGCCACTGACTCATCCCCGATTCGAAATCGTCCTGGACTATCACGGGTCCTGCCGCGGCCTTGGCGCATACAAACAGCATCGTCGACAGGCACAGATGGAAGTTCATCGGATGGATCACCCCTGGATCAAGGCCTTGAGCATAGACGGCCTGCGCCTGCGGTTCATGCGCCCATGGTCATTGGACCGGCCCACTTCAAACGGTTGAACGCGCGTTCCCGGTGAGAGTGACGCGCGGCCATGTATTTGAGGTGAGGAGGCAGTGGCGCCGCGCGTGGACAGGAAAACCTGGCCACTCTTCCGGAACGATTCAGGTCTGCAGGAGACCAATACCCATATGATGAGACGTATTTTTGTCCTGACCGTGGTTTTCCTGACGATGTCGGCGCCATGGGCCGCGGATACCCGTTTCCTGCAGGGTCTGGGTGCCCCCCTTTACCAGCGTATTGATTCCGAAATCATCGGTCGGCCCTACCACATCTATACCATGTTGCCCGCCGGGTACGAAGAATCCCCCGACCGCTATTATCCCACGGTGTATGTGCTGGATGGTGGTGCACTGTTTCCGCTCCTGGCGGCTTACTACCGGTACCTGAATTTTGGACAGGAAGTCCCCGACCTGATTCTCGTGGGTATCTCCTATGGGAACGACAACTTCGGGGAAGGCAATTTTCGCGCGACGGATTACACGGCAATATCGGATGAACGGGATTACTGGGGAGGGGCAGGCCGGTTTCAGCGATTCCTTGGCGACGAGCTGTTCCCTCAGATTGAAGCAGTCTACCGGTCCCGGGCCGACCGCCGGGTGATTTTTGGCCAGTCCATCGGTGGACAGTTTGTCCTGTACACGGCCCTGACCCAACCCGGCCTGTTCTGGGGCCACATCGCCAGCAATCCCGCGCTGCACCGGAACCTGCCATTTTTCCTCAAAGACCATGCAAAGCCTGCCAACACGGGTGACCGGTCGAGGCTGTTCGTGGCAAGCGGATCAAAAGATGATGCGACATTCCGCGGGCCCGCCCTGCAGTGGATTCAGCACTGGTCCGGCAAGGAAGACAACCCCTGGCAGCTCAAGACCATGACCCTGGATGGACATTCCCACATGTCCGCGCCACCGGCATCGTTTCGACAAGGCATGATCTGGCTGTTCTCGAGTGAACAGACACCACACATCCAGTGAGTTCGTTGCGTCCGCTGGGCGCATGCCTGATGGTCCCGCAACCACCGGCCGGCGTCTGCAGTCAGCATGCCTCTACTGGTTTACTCACCAAGGGGCACGGCCACCAGCCGGTGACCGATGGCCTGGTACAGCAGGCCGTTGACTTCGTCGATCACGATCTGCGTGGTCTGCGCCGGCAATACCGTCAGCCTGCGGGTCGTGCCCTGGTTCAGGTCCACCGCGGCAAGCACCACTTCGTCATCGTACTCCTCGAGCTCCGTGAGAAAGTACTGGGATTTGCCCGTCAGGTTGGCGTAGCCCGAATTGTCCCCAACGTTACTGCCCATGTCGTAAAGGGACTCACCCAGCATGCCTGTGGTGCGTTTGAGCAGGCTCTTGCCGCTGATAAGTTTGCGTCCATCGGTGAACGTGATGTTGGGAATGGACGGCAGCATCCCGCTGCCGTAGGCGATGACGGTTGAGCTGAGCTTGAAAATGCTGCCCGAGGCGGTCATCAGGCTCCCGGCCAGGCGCCGCCAGGCGCTGGGCCTGGGCGCCGGATAGCTCTCGTACCACAGCAGCTTCCCGCTGTCCTGATGATAGCCGGCGGCCTCGCTCTCGCTGATCAGTACGATCTGCTGGTTCTCATTGAGCAGCACATAATTGGGCGGCTCGCCGAGCCGGTGTGGCACCTGCAAGCCCACCGATCCATCGAGCCGGTCCAGGGCGAACAGGTATCTTTCGTCGGCCACCCAGACGAAGGGCCCCGCCACCATAAGGTTGCTGATGGAGCGATAGACCTTCTCGTGTTCCCAAAGAACGTTGCCATTGCGTTTGTTCAGGGCGACGACGGCAAAGTTGCCCCGGGCCACCCACCGCTCCTTGTCCATGTCGAAGTAGCGGCCTCCAACCTGGGCGAAGACGATGTCCTCATCGTCCAGCCATTCCGGGACACGCCCGATTTTCTCCGAGCGCCAAATGACCCGGCCGCTGTCAGGATCAAGTCGGTAGGCTCGCCGTGTGTCCGCCGTGATCAGGACATCGGGGGTTGATATGGGATTGGGATAGGACAAGGCCAGCTCGTCATCCACCACTTCGTAGGAGCGCGACCAGGTGGGCTGGCCGGATTCCATGTCGTAGCAGCTGATGCCGCTGAAATTGACACAGATCTGCTCACCCACGGTTGCCGGGGGGTGGTACAGGCCTAGGTCGAACGGCCGATAATCCTCAGCCGCGCCGCTGCCACCGACGCCATGGCGATATGACGGTCGCATCGGCACGTCGGCCCCAAACGGCTGGCTCCACAGCACCGAGCCATCGTTCAGATTGATCAGGGTCATCTCGGGCTCCCGCTTGAGCCCGGACATCAGCCCTTTCCCGGGCAGCAGTTCCTTGAGAATGCCGCTGTCATCGCCATGAGCCTGGGGTACAGTGACAACAAACAGCGTGTTCTCTTCGTAATCGATTCGAGCCTGCAGGCCTCGGCCGCTCAATACCGGAGACTCCCACAGCAGCAGCCCGTCATTGCGATCGACTGACAATACGTGGGTCCCCAGGTCATCGAAGGCGCCCCCTCCCGCGTCGTTGATGAGCAGATAGGGCTCTCCCTCCACGTGTACCACGTCCCGCGCACTGGCGTTGACATTGCGCAGTCGCCAGAGCAGGTCGCCGTTGGTCGGATCCGCGGCATAGAGATGTCGCGTGGTACCGATCATCAGCAGGTCGTCGCCAACCACCTTGTGATAGGTGACCGGGTGGTCGAACTCGACTGACCAGGCCGGTTCCGGGCGTTCCAGTGCCGGTGGGGGGACGGTGGCGCAGCCGGCTGCCAGCAGCGCCGTTATCGCCAGGGCAAAATCAGTTGGTTTATGCAATACCATTTGAAAGGACGTCAGGTTACGCTCGGCCATTGTGGCTCGAACGGTCGACGCATTCCAGGCACCCGGACACATTGTGGCAAGTTCGACGAGTCGGAGGGCCCATTGAGCGAACACATCCTTGGCTGGATTTTTGGTGTGGCGGTCGCCCAGGGCCTGTTCCTGGTGCTGGCGCTGGCGTTGCTCGACGTCCGCAATTCCAGGGCGCGATGGTTGCTGGCGGCGCTCCTGCTGGTCCTGACCCTGACACTGGGTGAGGAGTTTCTGGATGTAACGGGCATGAGATTTGGCCTCGGCGTGGGGCTCATCGCCGAATTCCTGATGTGGCCCTTGCTGTACCTGTTTGTCGTTTCTCTGGCGGAGGAGGGGCCACGACCGCTCAGGGCCCAATGGTGGCACCTGGTTCCGACCGGCATCGCCATAGCTTGGTACCTGTGGATCTACCTGGGGGCGGAAGATGCCTGGATGAGCTTGAGCAATCCCGAGGTGCGCCAGCAGATAGCGCTGACCGTGCTGATCAAGGCGCTGTTCTTCGCGTTTTATGCGGCGCTGATCCTCACGCGGCCGCTGCAGCTCGACTCGAAACCAGAAGCTTTGCGCCGGGCACTGCGCTGGGTCAGGCGCTGGTTATGGTTCCTCTGTGCCACCTACGTGATGGTGCTGGCGTCGTTCCTCGCGTTCTACCTGCGGCTGGATTGGGCGATCGATTCGGACTACTTCGGCGGCCTGGTGATGGTGGTGGGCATCTACTCGCTGGGGTATTTCACATTGGCCAATCGCAACGTCTTCGACGTGCGGCGCCGGCGGTCTGCCGGACAGGCGGGAAACGACGACGCAGCAGGCATCGTCGACCGGGTGCGCGATCACCTGACCAGTACCGAAGCCTACCTCGACCCCGAGCTTGGCCTGCGCAAGCTTGCCGACGCCTTGGAGGTGGGTGAAAGCCGCCTGTCAAACGCCCTCAACAAGTCGATTGACGGCGGTTTTTACACCCTCATCAACGACCTCAGACTGGAGGCCTGCAGAAAGCTTCTGGACGATCCGGCCAACGATCGACGGACCGTTCTCGAGCTTGCCTACCGGGCCGGTTTCAATTCAAAGGCCACCTTCTACCGTTACTTTCGGGCGCGCCTGGGAATGACCCCGAAAGCCTACCGGGCAAGGCGCAGGTAATCAGTCTCACAGCATTCTCCGGGACGAATTCTGGCCATGAGACCGGCAGGATGGCCCTTCATCGAGGCATTCGAGAGGAAACAGCCGTGAATTCAAAAGTTGTGATTCTGGTTGCTCTGGCTTCCATTGCGCCGTCCGGCAGCGCTGCGGCGGCGACGATATTTGATCGCGGTCACTATATTGAGCTGATCAATGCCGGGCGCTGGGAAGACCTTCGAACGGATCTGACGCCGGTACTTGCCGCCAACCCCTACCAGGGGGAAGGCTGGCATCTGCTCGGCGTCGCCCATGCGCGTCTTGGCCAGTGCGCAACCGCTGCACCGATGTTCGACCGCGCCATCAAGCTGGGCGTCAGCGGCAATGGGCCTGGCATGCGGTACGCCCATGTCGAGGCGGCGGCCTGCGCAGCTATCCGGGGTGATCTGGACTCAGCCGTAGAACACCTGGGCATCGCCCAGGGGCGATACAAATTTTCCGATTTCGACGGTTTTGTTGCCGAGCGAGGCCTGGCGATCCTGGCTGAATACCCGCCATTCCAGCGCCTGGCTGGCCGCAAGGACTGGACAGGCGTCAGCCGGGTTGACGGATGGTCCGCGGATCTCGATTACTTCATCGATCTTGTGGAGCGTCGTCACCCTGAGCCGTTTCACACCGTCGACGAGACGATCTGGCGAGACGCCGCGGAGGTGTTGCGTCGCCAGCTTCCAGAACTCACCGACCTCGAGGTGGTCGGCCGGTTTATGCGGTTGGCTGGGATGATTGGCGACGGCCACACCTCGGTATACCCGCCAATGCAGGGCGACTTGGCGTTCCACATGACGCCCATCTGGCCCTATGCCTTTGGAGATGACTGGCGGATCATCGCGGCGGCGCCCGAGTTCGAGCATCTCGTCGGCTCGCGAATCATCGCCGTGGAAGGGGTGCCCATGGCGCAGGCAGCCCGCAGGCTCGCCGGACACCTTCCGGCCGATAACCCGATGACGCCAAATTGGGTGGTCAACGTTGCGCTGCAGTTTGCCGAGGTCTCCCAGGCTGTATTTGGCAACCGGGACGCCAAAGGCATGACCCTCGAACTGGAGGACGAGAGCGGGTCACGCCGCAGCGTCGAGCTGGCGGGCGGTCCGGTTGACCGCAATCCCATGGCGGCCTGGGCGCCGGGCCATTGGCCCAGCCTGCAGGCCGAACACCCGCCCCTGTGGCTGCGGAAGATCGACTCCGCGTTCTGGCACACCAGCGTGGATGAGCTGAAGCTCGTTTACGCCCAGATCAACCAGATTCGCAACGGGGCCGATCAAAGCCTCGAGAGTTTCGGCAGGGAACTCCGCCGCCAGGTCACCGAAGGCGGCTACCGGCACCTGGTGCTGGATCTGCGCCACAACAACGGCGGCAACGGCTATCTCAACTGGCCGTTTGTGCGTGAGCTGGTTCGCACCGAGGCACTGGATGGTCCGGGCGGCCTGTTCGTGATTGCCGGTCGACGGACCTTTTCGGCGGCCATGCTGCTGGCCTCCATGCTGGAGTCTCATACCAAAGCGATCTTCGTCGGCGAACCCACCGGATCGAGTCCGCAGTTCTACGGCGAGGACACCGAGTTTCGGCTGCCCTACAGCGGTCTCACGGGCAGTGTCTCGAGCCGCTGGTTCCAGAACCGGTTCATATCAGATGACGAAAGGCCGTGGATAGCGCCGGATATCCCGGCTGAACTGACGGTGGGGGATCTGCGTAAGGGCCGTGACCCGGCGATGAACGCAATCCGTCAGTATCTTAAGGGGGGCGATGCCGGCTCGCATTAGAGAGTCCGGTTGCCGCAGCGCCGTGTTTGCATGACCTCCTGGCCAGGACGCGGCCACAGGTGCTGTTTAGACTGGCCAATTGATGAGGACTCCCACAACACTGATCAGCTTCCGCTGGCTGTTGGCGCTCCTGGCGACTGTCGCCGCCCATGGAGATGAAGTTATTTACCCGGGCTATCGCTGGTCGACCCTGGGTGACGGTCTTTATCTTCATTCACCGATCAGTCCCCTGGCCGGGCCGGTCGACAGCAACTCGGTGGTGATCGTCACCGGAGACGGGGTGTGGGTGGTGGATACCCATATCAATCCCGCCGTCTCCCGGGCCGTGATCGCGCAGATACAACGGGTCACCGAACAGCCCGTCACCCATGTCGTCAACACGCACTGGCACGACGATCACACCAACGGAAACCATGCCTACCGGCAGGCTTTTCCGGACGCAAAAATCATTGCCCACAAATCCACGCTTGCTGCCATGCGCAGGGAGTGGCCGGCCATGATAGCCCAGCGGCAGCAGGCCTACGCGCCGCTGGAAGCCGACCAGATCCTGGCCGCCGCCGACAAGCTTGATGATGCCGAGGCGGCCCTGGGTTACCGCATCTACGCCGGCTATGTGGCCGCGTTGAAGCCGGAGCTGCCGGAACTGCAGCTGGTCTACCCGGACACGCTTGTCGAAGACAGACTGGAAGTCCAGTACGGAAATCGTCGAATCATTGTTGAATGGTTGGGTCGTGGCAATACGCACGGCGATGTGGTGGTGTGGCTGCCCGATGATGGGGTACTGATCACCGGAGATCTGCTGGTCGCTCCCATTCCATACGCGTTCGACTCGCCCATGGCTGACTGGATCGAAACCCTCGAACGGCTTGCCGCGACAGGGGCTCGAACCCTTGTCCCGGGCCATGGCGCGGTACAGCGGGACAACCAGTACCTGGAGCGGGTCATGTCACTGCTTCGCGCCACCGTGACCGGGGTCCGTAAGGCCAGGCAATCCGGCATCCCGTTTTCAGAGCTCTCGGGGGCGGTTGATCTTTCGTCCCACGAACAAGGCTTTGTTGGCGGTGATCCGGAAAGAGCCTATGCCTGGCGGACCTACTACCTCGCCCCGGGGCTGAAAAGTGCCTGGACATCCCTGGGCTTTCCCGTGCCTGACCCACAGTAGCCGGGCCCGGGGTTACCTGGGGTTTTGTGGGGGATTTACTTCCTGCACTGGTCTGCCCCGGGTACTGCAGCTATAACAAAAGCATGAAATGGTTGATCTGGGTGCTGTTGCCCGTGCTGTCGTTTGCCGGCACGGATGGGCCATCGGGTGGCGACGACGTGCGCGACCTCGCGACGGAGGCGAGGCAGGCTGAACTGGACCGCTTGTACGATCGCTATATCGAAGCGGTTTTTTCTCCCGAGTTTCGTGATCTCCTAGAGCCCCGAACGGACTGGCGCAGCCAGCTCACCCGGGCCTTGCTGCTTCGCTATCCGGACGAACCGGGTGGCGGCTCGCCCAGTGACCCGGGCGCTATCGAGTTTGAAACCGTTATGGCCGGCGTCATTGACAGCGCGCCGACAGCCCTGGCACCGCGGGCGCTGATGCTGACGCACTGCCATGAGGCGCAAACGGTGGACCCCGACGAGTGTCACCGGCGCCACAGTGACGCTTTGCTGCAGCACCATCCCGGCAACGCCGCCGGCTACCTGTACAAAGCCGCCTGGTACCTGGCCCGGGAAAACGTGAGCGAGGCAGCCGAATGGATGGTTATGGCCAGCGAGCAGCCGCGGGTAGACCTGGGCCTTTGGGCGCTGGTGCAGGTGTTGTTTGAATCGTTTGCGGCGGCACCGGTGGACGATCACGATCCGACAGATCAAATGGAGGTAGCGCGCCTTCACGCTGCGGAAGTAACCCTGGCTCACCTGCACACCGCGCCACATCACGTGCTCAACTATCCGTGCCAGCAGGCCAGGGCGGAACCGTTGCTCAGCGGCTGCCTGGCTGCTGCCGGGGCGCTGAAACGGCCGGGGACGATGGTGCTGGCGCACCGCATCGCGTTGGCCATGGAGGAAAACGTCTACCGCCAGCGTGGCGACGAGGCCGGATTGCGGCAGGTCAAACTGGAGCGCAGCAGCCTGCCCATCTCGGACCGCAGCTGGCGCGACGCCATGGCCCTCATGAACCGACAGGGTGACGTCGCAAAGGTGCTGGATGCCTGGGTCCGGTTCGGGGAGCTGGATACGCGCATCAAGACCGCCAGCCGCCATGCCGAGCCTGCTGATGCAGCGGCCCAGCGGCTTGGGTGCCTGAAGGGGACGTTCGGGCCGGACGCGCCGGACTGTGTTACCGCCGACATGGTTGAAGCGGAGGTGGAGCGTCAAAGCGAGCGAATGCATCGTGGCTTGAACGAGTCGAACTTTCGAGATGCCCTGGCGCGGGACGCCAGCGCCGAAGCGCAGCTGCTGCTCAAGATGCTGCAGCGGCAGGACCAGAGCAGCGCCGGGTCGCAACCGCCACCGACGCCCGGAGACCTGGTGGCATCCCATCCGGCAAGCCCGGTGATCAACCGCGTGGCCGCCGAGTGGTGTGGCGAAGACTGGCATTGCCTGCTGGAAACCAGTGAACGGATTCAGCGGGCGGAGCCCGACGAGGCCACGGGCTATCTGCTGGCAGCCGCCGCGTATTTTGAGCTGGGGCAGCCGGCCCAGGCCGAGCAGGCGCTCCACCGGGCCGCCAGCGCACGATCTAATCGAAGTGGCTTTGCTCTGCTGACAACCACGATGCGCCAGGTCTTGCTGCGCCACTTGCCGGCGCCGGCGAATGACGACCCCCTGGACGTCTGGCCGGTAGCCGCCTGGGCCAACGCCCTCGGCACCGGCGCCGCTCTGTCGCTTCCAGCGGTGCGGGCCATGAGCTACTGTCGGGAGGCGCAGAAAAAGGCGCTTCAGACGGCATGTCTGGACGGCACCCAGGCCATGCTGGCGCCGGGCAGCAGCATGGTGGAGCACATCGTAGCGCTGACCACCCGCGCAATGCTGTTCGAAGCGACCGGCGACAGCCAGGGCTACGAGGCGACCATTGAGCGCCTTGCGGCAGCGGAAAAACTGCGGGATGCCATGCTGGATGACCTGCGCCGGATACTCCGCGACCCGGAGTTGAACGCCCAATATGCCGAGCGCCTGGCCGGAGACGGTGAAGTGGCCGCCCTGCGCTGGCTTCGTCTCGCCGGCAGATAACCCACCGCCAAAATCAAACCGGACCCCTTTGAGGCGGGGTGTTGAGCTGAAAACACCCACAAAAAAGGGTGGTCGTCGGCCCATGGTCTTCTACAATGAAAACAACCATTGGGAGGTGCAACCATGAGATCACTGTTTGCCGCGATTCTGCTTTCTTTTGTGTCGCTTGCCGGCGCCACCATTGAGGGGACTTTCTGGGACCCTCGATTCAACGGCGAGGGCTGGACCATCGAGTCCCAGAACGATCTCGCCTTTCTGACCTGGTATACCTACGAGGCCGACGGCTCGCCGACCTTTCGAACGGCAGTCTGCACCGTGACCTACGAGGCCGTGAGCCTGGACGAGGTGGTGGTGACGCTGACGGGTACGCTCTCGATCACGCGCAATCGCACCGAGACGACGGAACTGGGCCCCTTCACGGCCGAGTTTCGCCCCCAGCAGGGTCGTCTGGTGGGTACCGTCAGCGCGAACGGCGAGGAGCGAGTCCTCGAGCCGTTCAATTTCAATTTCGTCAACGACGCGGATTTTCTCCACGGCATCTGGTCCGTCGCTGAGGTGTCCACCACGGAAACGGATTCGGACACGATCATCTTCAACGTTGCCCAGGCCATCCTGGAAGACGGCCTGACGCCGGCCAAGGAATTCACCACCCTGGATTCGGGAGGCACCCCGGGATTCGCCTATTTCGACGAGGATGAGGAAGCTTTTGTCGCCGTTCAGGAAATCGAGGACAACAACATCGCGGTAGCCAAGTTCTTCTCAACCGATGACAAGGCCCTGGGTTTCGTGTTCGAAACCGACCCCAATGGCAACGTGATCAGCGATCCGTCCGTGATCCTCGCCGCCAGTTCACTCAATACCGAAGGCGAGCGGAGTTCCCAGGCAGGTCTGCTGGGTGTGATTGCAAACCGGAAGTCAAAACCCCTGACTATTCCCATGCGAAAGGTCCGGCCACACACCTTCGAGCAGATGAGGGAGCGGCTCCGCCTGTTGCGGGATACGCAGGCTGACTCCGACTGACCATTCCAGCACCTGGGACCATTAGGGCTGACTCAGCGCGGCGGGCGCAACGATTGGCGCCCGCCGTCGCTGGATTACCAGGACTGACCAGAAGCCCTGTGCGTTTTCGGGATTCCCGGTTTCATTTGCGAACAGTCGGCCCTCCGACGAACTCCCCGAGAGGCCCTATCTCCCTGTTTTTCAAGCCTTGCCCAGTCTGGCACGTCCCTTGCTTCAGGGCGGGGAGACGCAGGCAAAAAAGGAAAACGGACCATGGGCAGACTGTTAGCCATATTGTGCCTTGTGGCAGTCACGGGCCGCGGTGAGGCAGCGGCGCTGGAGCAGGCCACGGCACTCTACGAATCCGGACAGGCAGCGGAGGCCGAAGCCATACTGGCCTCGCTGGACGGCAACGATCCCGGCGTCAATTACCTGAAAGGCCGGATCGCGTTCGACCGGGAGGACTACAAAAAATCCACCCGCTACTTCGAACAGTCCACCAAGGCCAACAGCCGCAACGACGACTACTGGCTGTGGCTCGGGCGGGCGGCGGGTACCGACGCGCGCAACCGCAGCGGTCTCGGCCGGGCCGGGCCGGCAAAAAAGGCCCGCAAGGCGTTTGAAAAAGCCGTGGAGATCAATCCCGGCAACATCGAAGCCCGCTCAGGGCTGGTGACGTTCTTCAGCGGCGCGCCCTGGTTCATGGGCGGCGACATGGACAAGGCCTATGAGCAGGTCGAGCTGATCCGGGAAGTCGACCCGGACCGCGCAGACATGGAACTGGCCGGCCTGTACCTGTCGGACGACGAGCCGGAAAAAGCCGAGGCGGTTTACCGCGCCGGCCTGGAGCGGAATCCCGATAATCCCCGGTTTGCGGTAAGGCTCGCGCTCATGCTCCACCAGGCCGAAAAGTACGACGAAGCCTTTGGAATTCTGCAACCCTTTGGCAGAGCCGACGAGCCGGACCCGGACGCTCTCTACCAGCTTGGGCGGACCGGAGCCCTGTCCGGCAAACACCTGGAACCGGCCGAGGCGGCCATGCAGCGCTACCTGGCACTGGCAGATACCGAAGCGAACCTGCCCATCCCTCTGGCTTCCGCCCATTGGCGCATGGGAATGATTTACGAACACCAGGGAAACTGGCAATCAGCACGCGAACAGTACCAGGCGGCCCTGGCCCTGGAGCCGGAACATGAACAGGCCACTGACGCACTGAAGAAGCTGAAGAAAAAGGGCTGAGGCCGCGCCATACGCGCGTGGTCCGGTGACCATGTCAAAACTGATACGACTCATCTGGATTGGCTCGCTGCCCCTGTCGTTTGTCACGGCAGGGGCGGGCATGCTGTGGCTGTCCACCACGCTGGACCCAGGCGTTGACTTCTATCAACGGTTGATCAACCACCGGGATGCCTGGGTGGGTTCTCATATCGTCCTGATGATCAGCGCCATCCTGCTCATTCCGGCAGCCATTGCCTTGTGGACTGCGGTGGAAGGTCGCCGGGGAACCACGCTTGCCGGCATCGGCATGCTGCTGGCGATTCCGGCCACGGTGTTCCTGGCTGGCCAATACGCTATCGACTTTGTGATGCCCCTGGTGGCCGCCGCCGGTGAACCTGCCTACCCGGTCCATAAGGCACTGTTCAGCACGGCCCACATCAAGACCATGTTCTATGGTGTTCCGGATCTGGGGCCTCTGGGCCTTCTGTTGATGAGCGTTGCCTTGGCCCTTTCCGGCAGTCAGAGGCCGGCGACCCTGGTCGCCCTGGCTGTGCTTTGGATCGGTGTGATCGGCGGCAATATCCTTCAACAGCCCCTGGTGGCGCGATCCTGTCTGCTGCTGCTGGGCTTTGCTTACATTCCGGTAGCGCGGCACCTGATGAAGGCAACGTCTGACTGATCAGCTGAATCGCGTATGATCCGCCGCCAAGCCCGGATCAGCCCAGCGCGCGGCGCAGAAACAGCCGTGCAAATTTCCATTTGCGGGTGACCGTGGCGCGGGAGACTTCCAGTACCTCGCCGGTTTCCGATTCGCTCAGGCCGGAAAAAAACCGCAGTTCAGTGACTTCTGCTGCCAGCGGATCACGTTTCGCCAGTTGTGCAATGGCATGGTCCAGGTCCAGCAGGTCCAATGGCGCTTCGCCAATGGGCCCAGCCAGGCTAAGGCTGACCTGTTGACCACTGCGTTTGGCCGCGCTGCGCTCCCGGGCCAGATCCACGCAGGTGGCGCGGATCATCTTGGCGACCAGGCGCACCATGTGTGGCTGTGAGGCCGGCCGATTCAACAGGGTCAGCAGTCTGATACTGGCTTCATTGGCCAGATCCCGCGACTCCAGGGACAACTGTCCGCCGTGGCGGTTGAGCTGCTGGCGCGCCAGGTTGGTCATCATTGGGGAAAGGCTCTGAAACAGCGCGTCGCGAACCGATTCGTCGCCGTCCGCCCAACGCTGGATCAGGCTGATCAACTGGGCAGAATCACCCGCTAATTCCGGGTCATTGATGGTATGTTCATTCAATGTCTGACGAGAACCAACAACCTGTCGAGGGTGGCGACGACAGTTTAGCGCATCACGTCTCTCAGCTGCTGCCGCTTCCCGCTGACCAGCGCGCCCTTTACCTTAAGTCCCTGGAGCGCAGTATGGCCAACGAGCTCAACGAATTGCTGGCTTTTGAAAGCAGTGCCGTGGACCTGAGCGAGCTGGCCGGGGTGACCGTAGCCCGGGAACTGCTGCGACGGGACGTGCCGCCCCGGCTGGGGCGCTGGCAGGTTCAAAGTTCCCTGGGACAGGGCGGTATGGGTTCCGTTTACCGGGTCACCCGCGAAGACCTTGGAATCGTTCACACCGGCGCCGCCAAGCGAGGTCACCACCAGATCCAGTCGGCGGCTGCCCTGGCGGCCATCCAGCGAGAAGCCGGCGCCCTGAGCAGTCTGCAGCATGGTGGCATTGCCCGCCTGCTGGATTTCGGGTCGGATGAGCACGGCATGCCGTTTGTAGTTTCAGAGTACATCGACGGCGTCCCCCTGCTGGAATACCTCCAGGCCCAACGGCCTGACCGCGGCGGTCGCCTGAGGTTGTTTCTCCAGCTGCTGGACGCGGTGGTGGCGGCTCATGCCAACCTGGTGCTGCACCTGGACATCAAGCCGGACAACGTGCTGGTCACCGACTCCGGCCAGATCAAGCTGATTGATTTCGGATTGTCGGGCCTGGGCGGCGAAAAACCGGCGGGTTATACCCAGGCCTACGCCAGCCCGGAACAGCTGGCCGGACAGCCGGTTACGGTGGCGGCAGACATCTATTCCCTGGGTAAGGTTCTGCAGCAGGTTGTGTCCTGCCCACCGGCGCTTGAGGATTTCGAGACGATGGCGGTCATTGAAACCGCTACCGCCAGGGAGCCCGGAGACCGGTATGCGTCCGCGCTGGCGCTGAAGCTGGACATCGAGGCGCTGCTGCAGCGCCGACCCGTGGGGCCACTGCAGCATCGACGGTTTTACCGCTGGTCCCGGTTCCTCCGGCGCCAGTGGTTTCCCACGGCCTTGACGCTGCTGACCCTGGCGACACTGATCACCGCCCTGCTCAGCGTGTATCGCCAGAACGTGGCGGTGGAGATAGAGCGGGATCGCGCCCTTGACCTGCTGGCCAGCGAGCGGGCCACCTCCAGTTTTGTCACCGAGAGCCTGCGCGAGGCCAGCGTATTCGCCGGCGGGGATGGCGAAATGACCGTGGCAGAGCTCATGCACAGCATGTTGAAGACGCTCCACCAGGAAGAAAAGATGTCGCCACGCTCCAAATCCTGGCTCGCCAGCGACCTCGCTGCGGTGTTCACCGGGCTGGGCCAGATGGATGCGGCGCTTGCCGCCAGCGAGATGGCGGTGGCGTCTGCCGGTCTCAGCGACGAGATCGAGGATGACATTGCCCACTGGACCCAGCTGGCCCTGACGGCGGGCGTGGCCCATCGATACGAGCTGGCGCTGGAAGCCGCGCAAAACGCCCGGGATATCGCCCTGCCGGTGAATCACTGGCGCCTGCCCTGGACCTACCTGGCCACCATGCAGACCCTGATGGCAATGAAGCGCTGGCCTGATGTGGTGGACCTCTACAGCGTGATCGAGCGCCTGCCTACCGAGCGGCGCAGCGTCACCGGCAATATTCATTACATGCGAGGTACGGCACTGGCGAATATGGAGCGTTTCGCGGAGGCGGAGGCGGACTTCAGAGTTGCCACGGAGGTTTACGCCGAAGTGTTCGGCGAAAGATCGGCGCCGGTGGCAGACGTGGCGTTTCGGGATTTTCAGCGCCTGATCCTGCAGGGACGCCTGGATGAGGCCCGCACCCGCAGTGCTGCCCTGGGGGACCTGTTTGCCGAGGTTTATGGGGCCGCGCATTACCGCAGCGTATTGCTGGCGGCGGAGCAGGCGTGGCTGGAGTACCTGGCCGGCAGCCCCGGGGCGGCAACGGCGCTGGACCCGTTGCTGTCGCAACTGGCCGGGCTGCTGGATGAGGAATCGCCGCTGGTGGCCATCCATTTGATTCGCCGGGCGCGGATGCTGGCCGGCGATCACGCGCAGTTTGATACGCTGCTGGCCCAGGGCGACCGACGGCTTGGGGCCCTGCCTCCGGACAACCCGGACCGCCTCAACAGCGCCGTCACCCGGGCCCAGGGACTGATGGACCGGGGTGCCCAGGGTGAGTCGCGGCAGATCATGGAGCAGGTCTCCGGGCGGCTGGAGCAGGCCCCCGGGCTGACCGTGCTGCGCCTGCGCCATATGCTGCTGGCCCACCAGCTCGCCTCCGGTGACCGACAGAAAGAAAGCCGAATCTGCCAGTCGGCAGGAGCGATGCTCGACGAGGCCGCCAGGCAGGACTGGGATCCGCGAATCGGGCTTGGGCCCGACGGCGAGCGGCGCTTCCAGAATTTCAGCCGCGCCTGCGGCAAAAAAAATTGACGCATTTTGCGGCTTGATTACGAATAACGGGGTTAGGAATCGCTACTGGTGGAACCGCTGATGCCCTATCGCTTTGCCCGCGCCATTGTCTGCCTCATCGTCTTCGCTTCGCCCATGCCGGCATTCGCCGGCGATGCGGTGCCATTTACGGTGGAGACGGAAGTCCTGGTCCGATCCGGTCAGCCCTCCCCGGATGGCAATGGCGTATTCGGCGATACCTTCACGCCGCCGCTGCTCAACAATGCAGGTCAGGCCCTGTTCGTCGCCAGCCTGTTGGCCACTGATAATCCGGACCCCATCGATGACCTGGGCCTGTACCGGGCAGGCGTAACCGACGTGACAACCATGGCCAGGGGCGGGCAGCTCTCCGCCGCCGGCAACCAGCTCAGCCTGCAGGTTCTGCAGCTCGCCCAAATCACCCGCCGTCAGCTGATGGGCATCGACAGCGACGGCAATGCGGCCTTCCTGGCCAACGACAGCGACAACCAGGACGCCGTGTATCGATCCGACGGCGTTACTCTGAGTACGGTGGTACAGCAGGGTCAGGATGCCCCGTTTGGCGATAACCTGAGCATCGGGCCCGCCGCTACCGGCTTCCTGGTGAACGACGCGGGCCAGCTGGCCTACCTGCTGAACAGCAACACCGCGAACCTGCTGGTCCGCAGCGACGGCCTGCTGACCGAGGCCGTGTTTTTCACCGGCCAGACGTTGCCCGGTCCCAATACACTGACCGCACTGAGGGCCTTCGGCTTCAGCAACGGTGGTGAGGTGGTTGCCCGGCTGAACACTGCCAGCAACAGCTTTGGTCATTTTGTGGGTGATCCCACAACCATCAGGCTGATCAACCAGACCGGCGCCGCCGCGCCTGATGGTTTGGGGACATTCGTTGTTGATCCAAGGGTGCCTGCCGCCATCAATACCCAGTCCGACGTCGCGATTGTAGCCGGCGTTGATGACATCTTGACCGACTACGTGGGCGTTTACGTGGATCGTGGAGAAGGCCTGGTCGAGGTGACGCGTACCGGTGATCCGACCGTGGGCGGTGACCTGGTGGTGCTGGCATCCGGCCTGAAGCTCAACGACGGTGGAGACCTGCTGTACTCCATGGTGTCGTCCGACAACAGCCGCATTCAACGATTGGTGTTGCGACGTGACGGCGCCGAACACCCCGTGGCCAGCGAGGGCGATCTGGTGGCGCCCACGGTCAGCGGCACGATCAACGCCGTCAATGGCTATACCCTGAATGAGTCCGGCCAGGTGCTGTTCTTTGCCAGCCTTTTCGTCCCGAGCGTGCCCCAGGTCTCGGGAATCTATCTATACGACCCCGAGCGGGGTCTGGCGGAAGTGGTGCGCGTCGGACAGGCGCTGTCCGGCGGCACCATCACCATGCTCAACGCGGCGCTCCCCCTGTTCCCCCTGGAACCCAATACCATCGGCAATGCCCAGACTGGGTTCAACGACGCCGGCCAGGTCGCCTTTTCCTACACCCTGGACACCGGTGAGAACGGTGTCGCGCTGTCCACAGTCCAGTTTGTATTGCCTGACCTGATTTTCAGGGACGGTTTCGAGAACCTGATGCCCTGACAATTCCAGCGGTCGGATTTAGGGAGTGGCCTCCCGGCCGCCTCGGGGCTGGTCCACGATGGGCAGACTGAACCCGTCTCTTATTTTTGGCAGAATCAGCCGAACGTCATCTCAGGTGCGTTCTTTATGGAATTCGAGACAGTCCTTTACGAAACGTCAGGACGAATCGCCAGGATCACCCTCAATCGACCAGAGCGTCTGAACGCCATTACATGGCAAATGGCTGATGATCTGCAGTCAGCCGTGGAGGCGGCTGACGCTGACGCAGACATCCACGTGGTCATTCTGCAGGGCAGCGGCAAGGGCTTTTGCGGCGGCTACGATCTCAAGGAATACGCCGAGCAACATGTCGAAGGCCCCTGTACCCAGGACATCATGCCCTGGGATCCCACCCTGGATTTCCAGGCCATGTGGGGGATCACCCAGAAATTCATGTCCATCTGGCGATGCAGCAAGCCCGTCATCGCAAAGGTCCATGGAGCGGCCGTGGCCGGCGGCAGCGACATCGCGCTGTGCTGCGACCTGATCGTCATGGCCGACGATGCCCGTATCGGCTATCCGCCGGCTCGCGTGTGGGGCGTCCCGACCACCATGATGTGGGTGTATCGGCTGGGCATCGAGAAGGCCAAGCGAATGCTGTTTACCGGCGACCTGGTCACCGGCAGGCAGGCAGAGGCTGACGGCCTGATTCTGAAATCGGTACCCGCCGCTGAACTCGACAATGCCGTTGATGAGCTGTGCAGCAGGATTGAGGGTGTGCCACGCAATCAACTGATGATGACCAAGATGGTGGTCAACCAGGCCTATGAAAATATGGGTCTGAAACACACCCAGATGTTCGCCACCATGTTCGACGGCGTAGCGCGGCATTCCCCGGAAGGCAAGTGGTTCGAGGAACGCGCGCGGGAAGTGGGCCTGAAGCAGGCCGTGGCCGAACGCGACTCTGGAGCGCCCATTGCCGAGGGTCGCAGCAGGCGCTTCCCGCCGGATGACCTGGGGTGAACGAAAGGCCCCAGGTGCGTCACGCTGGGGACTGTGGTTGTCCAGCCACAAGATCCATAGAGGGTCGCAAGGATTCAATCCGGTGGTGATGGCCTCCAGGGAGATCCTGGCCGGTGGGCCCATCAAAACTGAATCTGTCGCTCAAGAAAGTCACCATCGCCGATCTCGATGTTGCGCAGCCACTGTGGCTGAAGCTTTCCGGCTGAGACTTCGAAGTCGTAGACTCCGGGCCTGAGGGTAAATGTCGGCCTGTTCCCAGAGGACCGGTGAATCTGTTCGCCGGCGCCTGAATCAAAGGCTGTGACGCCGATATAAACCCTCTTGCCATCGGGGCCGAGGGCGGTGATCCTGAGCTTGCCAAAGGCGAAGTGAACCCTTTGCTCCAGGTTGTCCCCGGCTTCGAGCCGGACATCGCGCAGCCATTGTTCTTCCCTGGTGAGTCCGAATAAAACCTTGACGTCGTACAGGCCCGGCAGAAGGGTGAACACCGGGGCATTTCCGCTGCTCTTGTGTACGGATTCCGTACTGCCGGCCCGATAAACCTCGGACGTGGTGTAAACGCTCTTATTGTTGCCGTCTATGCCACGGATCCTCAGCCGGCTCTCCGCGAACACCAGCTCTTTCTCGATCAAGCGGCCCTGTTCAATGATGACATCATCCAGTACTACGGTTTGTTTGAGCGGCGTGTACCGGACCTCTGCCTGGTAGCGCCCTGGCGGCAGAGAGAACCGTTGATTGTGTCCGGACCGTTTTGCAACGGGCTGGTTGTCCTGGAGGATCTGAACGTTGAGATACAGGATCTCGCCGTTGGCATCCAAACCTCGGATCAGGAGATTATGTGGAAGCGCTGCGACGATCACTTCGCCCAGGGCCGCCTTTAATTCGTCGGCATTGCCAGCCCCCACCAGCAGTCCTTCCGAGGGGGCGCTGACACACTGGAGCGTCGCCAGGGATTCATCGTCCAGACCGAAACCAACCACGTGGATCCTGCTGATGACGCCGGCCTCTGCCAGCCCCCGGGCAACCGCGCAGGGGTCCTGGTCACAGGATTCCACACCGTCGGTGATCAGCAGCACAACCCGTTCACCGGGTTGCGCCTTGAGTGCCTCGGCCGATCTCAGCAGCGATGCAGCGATGGGTGTCTTGCCTCGGGGAGTGATTGCCTGGATTTCTGATTGAATGGCCGCGGCATCCAGGCGGCGTACCGGGGTCACCATCTCGATATCGTCGCAATCCCCTTTACGCCGGTGACCGTAAACAGTCAGGCCGGCGTTCAGATCGGCGGGGAGTTCGTCCAGTAGCTCCGTCATGACTTCCTTGGCGATGGTGATCTTGGCCTTGCCGTCGATCTGTCCCCACATGGAGCCTGAGGCATCCAGGATCAGAACCATGGACCGGTTTTCAGCCGCCGCTGGAGCCGTCTCGGGAGCGGCTCCCTGCGGCCGGTTTTCGGAAAAGGAACTCGCCAGGCCGCATGGCGCGACAACAAGCGTCAGCAGAAACAGCGTCAAAGCCTTCGTTCTTGGCTTAATCATCATCAGCCCTACCCCAATGCACATTACCTAGTGGGTGGCCCGGTGATCTCAAACGCACACAGCCGCGCCTCCCGATCACTAATATGACTGGGGGCGACGACCGCGGTTTTTGATTCGGGGTTTCCGAAGTCGAAAGGGTGGCTCAATCCCTGCTCTCGTGAGCCTCATGACGGGAAAGGGCCGTGATACGTTCCCTGGCAATGAAATCCAGCAGCGCCTGCTGTCGCCCGGGTGAGAGATTGGCGGGATCCAGGAAGTGAGTGGAATCCCCGGACAGCCGCACCAGGGCCTGTCCTTCGGGACAGATCACGTCCATCAGGCCACGTTCGGCGCCCCGGGCGTGAAACGTACAGCGCCCCGCGTTGGTGCCCGGCGCGAACACCAGGTCGTCGTGACTGTCCAGGCAGGTGCCCAGGCCCAGCCAATGGGAAAAACTGGGCACCAGGTCGCTTTGCTGCAGCAGCGCGTCGATCTCGCCGGGTGGCCGGCGTGGGTCCAGTATCAGCATGGGCACGCGGGAGTAGGCGGCGGTGCCCAGGGCATCCAGTTCCTCGGCCAACATAGGGGTCATGGCCCGGTGATCGCTGAGCAGAACCAGGAGACCGTCTTCAAAAAACCCCATCGCATCCAGTTGGTGAACATAGTCTGCGGCAGCCTGGTCGGCGAACCGAATCGCCGCTTCCAGGCTGTGTTTCCGGGTCACCGGGTCGATATATGGCTGGTGAGTGGTGACGGTTTCAACGACCAGGAAGTAGGGAGTCCGGGCTGCTGACTGCCAGCTGAGTGCACGCGCATAAAGCTCGTTATCCGCCGGCGCGCCGAAAGAGAACCGCGGTTTGTTTTGATAGTGCGGGTGCGTCCCGTCCTCAAGCTCCGCGAAACCAATGTCGCGAAGCCAGCGGTCCTTTTCGGCGAAGCTCAAAGGGCCGGATGTCAGAAACGCCGTGTGGTAGCCGGCTTTGTTGAAGACCACGGGCAGGGTTTCCGTTATGCCCCACTGGTATAAAAACGGGGTGGCCTGAACCAGGTGTACGAAGGGCACCCAGATCGGCACCCCCGCCAGGATGCCCACAAGGCCTTCGTTGGTTGAGAAGCCCCCGGCATGGAATGCGGTGAAGCGCTGCCCCCTGGCCGCCAGGCGATCCAGCGCCGGAGTCCAGTCGTGAATTCCGCTCTCCAGCTGGCTGTGATAGGGAGACCACGACTCGATGATCACCATAACGACGTTGCGCCTCTCCGGGGAATCTAGGCCCCCAATACATTGGGGCGGGACCGCGGTTTCCTGTATCCGTTGGGTCGTCTCGTCGGTGTACCTTTGCCGGTCGCTGCTGGCCAGATTGGCCGCCAGAACATTACGGTAAGCCCAGCTGTTCACGTAGTCCGGCGCCAGGGGCAGTGATGCCGTCACGCCTGCCAGCACCATGATCCCCACCAGGCTGCGACGACTGGTTGGGTCGCGGATCGGGCCGATCCACTGAAGTCCGATGGCCACCGCCAGGATCAGCAGGGCCAGGCCAATGGTCAGCCCCAGGCCGCCGGCTCCGGAAATCAGTTGGTCCCATATCACGTCGTAGTACTGAACATAGTTGGTGGCCTCGACCAGAAACAGGCGGGTGTTGAATCGCTGGTAGACCATGACGTCGGCGATGGCGGCAAACAACAGGATTGCTGCCGCCAGATGGAACAGCCGATACAGCTGCAACCGGGCAAACCAGCCGCCCGCCCACAGCAGGCCCGCCAGAATCAGAAACAGCCGTGCGTCCGCATTGATGACCGCCCAGGTAAAGCAATCCGTGCAGTTGATCTGCCGACCGGCGCCCGTGTTGACCAGCCAGGCTCGAACGAAGACCAGGATAATCGACATCAGCAGCAGTACAGACAGCGCCACCCGCGTCTTGGATTTACCCGGTGTCGAGGGTTTGTTGGGGTAGCTCGATTGGTCTATGGGATTCGAGATATCTTGCCCCCTACTCGCTGGACCGCCATATTATCCCACCGCCGGTGACTGACATATCAGCTGAGTCTGTCGCTGCTGCGTCGGGTAGTCGCCCAGTCGGTGCCAGGACCCACTCTCTGAAGTGGAACGGTTTTGCTTTCGGATTTGACCAGAGATCAGAAAGGGACGTCGTCGTCGAACTCTGGCGGTGGTTCGTCGCGCAGCTCAGGCGGTGGCCCGGCATCGGCCGCATCGCCGGGGCCATCATCGCTGGCCGCCTGCACCCGCCAGGCTTTCACATCGGTGTACCAGCGTCCGTTGTACTCGCGGCTCTGCAAATCAAAGTGGACCGTCAATTCCTGGCCCTCCTGGATGCCGAACTCGTCAATCTTGTCCCCCCAGGCCATGAAACAAACCTGCTTGGGATAATCACCCGGGACTTCAATGATGTACTCCTGCTTGCGCCATGGACCTCTTTGAGACGTGCCTGATTGCTCTGGCAGCACCTGGATAATCTTGCCTGTCAGTTCCACGGTTGTTCGGGCTCCTGTTGCCTGATGCCACTGCCTGTCGGGGCCGGTAGCCGAGGTGGGTATCCTACCTGATAGCGGCAATCGGGGGCAGGCCGAACCAGGCGGGTGTCGGCCGGCGCCGCTTGGGGCGAGTTCGAGAATCAACGCTTCGTGCAATATCCTCGACGTGTACGGCAAACCCGGCGGCACTCTGCTGTGATTACCCAGTTAGTGGGAGTATTATCCGAGAGAGCGACCTGGAGCGATTCGCATGAGCAAGGTCGGTTCGGTCTTTCGGGATCTTCGGCGTCGCGGCATATTCCACACCGCCGCCGTGTACATCGTCGGTGCCTGGGTGGTACTGCAGGCATGCGATGTGTTGTTCCCGGGTGCCGGCATACCCGACTCAGCCATCCGCTACGTGTTGGTCGGCACCGTTCTCGCCTTTCCCCTGGTCATGGTCTTTGGCTGGATGTACGACTTCAGTTCGAAGGGCATCAGCCGGACTGCATCCCATGGTGACGCGGATCAAGACAGCCTGCCGTTGGGGCGCTTCGACTTCGTCCTGTTAAGTGTTCTTGGCCTGCTGACGCTTTCGTTGTTCGCGGGAGTTTTTATTAAGGTCATCGGCGCGGCAGGGCAGGCGGACTCCACTGACCGGTCACTGCCCATGGCGGCCAACTCCATTGCCGTGCTGCCGTTCGTCAATCTCAGTGATGACCCTGCCAATGAGTACTTCGGTGACGGGATCGCCGAAGAAATCCTCAATCAGCTGGCGAACCTGCAATCACTGCAGGTGGCCGCCCGAACGTCATCATTCTTCTTCAAGGGAAGGAATGAGCCGGTCCAGAACATTGGAAGGCAGCTCGGTGTCAGCACGGTTCTGGAAGGTAGCGTGCGGAAATCCGGAAATCGCATCCGCGTCACCGCACAGCTGATCAACGCGACAGACGGATACCACCTGTGGTCGCAGAACTTTGATCGAACCATGAGCGACGTTTTCGCCATACAGGAAGAGATCGCTCGCGCCATAGCGAATGCCCTTGAGGTCGAGATTCAGCGCAATGAGTCAAGTCGACTTGCCATGCCGCCAACGGACAGTATCGATGCGTACGATTACTATCTCCTGGGTCGGCATCATCGGGAGCGGCGAAATCCGGAGTCGCTTGAAAAGTCCATCGAGCTGTTCCGGCAGGCGCTGGATTTGGACGAGCGTTTTGCACTGGGATACTCGGCGCTGGCGCTGAGCTACCTCTACCAGGTTTATCACGCCGACATGTCACCGGAGCGCGCCAGCGAACTTGCCGAACCGCTGATCGAGCGATCGCTGGAACTCGATCCCGGGCTTTCGAACGTGCACGCAACACGTGCCTCCATTCGACTGTCATTAGGCGACTACAAGGCAGCTGAGGCAGGGTACAGAGAAGCACTCGAACTCAGGCCCAATCACTACGGCGTATGGTCCAGTCTCGGTTTTGCGCTTGTCCTGCAGAGCCGCCTGGAAGAAGCAGACGACGCCTACGCGAAAGCCAGGGTCATGGATCCGATGAACAGCAATCTGTATTTCAATATCGGGGCCCTGAAAATGCTGACAGGTCACTACGATGAAGGCCTTGACGCATTCGGCCGGGTCGCCAGGCTGGCGCCCGATCGAGCCGGAACTGATCGAGCGGTAGTCCACTGGTCGATAACCTACGGTCGTTACGACGAGGCGGTACGCTGGTTAAAACGCATGCATCAGCGTGACCCTGAATCCGCAGCTTTCTCGGCGGCACTGTCAGGTGTTTATGACAAACTGGGTTACTGGAGCGAGTTATACCGGGGGGCGTCACACGCTTACGAGGCTGCGCCGGACAATATGCTCAACCTGGGTCGCCTCGCAGACTTCTACTATCGGACCGGCGATCACGTCGGATTTGCCCGGTTTGTTGAGTCGGAATACGAAAAAGTCGACAAACTGGCGCCGTCCGCTGACTCACCGACCAATCAGCGTCGCTACTTCTGGCATGGGCTGCTGGCATTGAAGGACGGCAATACCAGTCAGGCCATCGATGACTTCATCGACGCCACCGGGGGCGACACGGGTATCGAAACCGCCGTATACGACGACATCTGGGAACTGAAACACCTGGCCCTTGCGCTTAAGCAGAATGGTCAGGACGAGCGTGCACGGACAATCCTCGTCAAGTGTCTGGATCTAGCAAATGGCGCAGCGGAACAGGGGTGGGCTACCCCGGCGATCAGCTACCGAACCGCCCAGGTGTACGCGTTGCTGGGTGACAGCGAAAACGCGCTCAAATACCTTCGCGAGGCAGTGGATAAGGGTTGGCTGGTCGCGGCGGATCTGGAGTCGGACCTGCTCTGGTCGTCGATGCGGGGCGACTCGCGGTTCCAGGCCATGGTGGCAGAAGTTAACACCGAGCTCGAGCGGATACGGAAAGGACTCGATCCGGTCCTGGCGGAACTGACGCTTTCCACGGGTGCGCCGGACTGAGGATTTGACCCGGGTCTGCCGGCTACGCGGCCTTTGGCCACCCGGCGGCATGGGCCAAACCCAGCAATAAGGTATCCTGCCTCCTCCGCCGACGCAGGAGGGCAGCGTGATCGGATCAACGACCTACCAGGACACCGTTGTCGTTCGTACCCGCGGCGACGGTGACATGCACGACATTACCCAGCACGTAGCCGGAGTCGTGACCGCCGCCGGCGTCACTGCTGGCCTGGCCCATGTCTTCAACATCGGCAGCACCGGGGCAATCGGGACCATCGAATTCGAGCCGGGCCTCCAGCGCGATCTCCCGGCCCTGCTGAAGCGGCTCATTCCTCCCAGCCGGGAATATGGCCACGAGCAGACCTGGCATGACGGCAACGGTCACTCCCACCTCCAGGCGACCTGGCTCGGCCCCGACCTTACCGTACCGATCCGTGACGGAAAGCTGGCGCTGGGGACCTGGCAGCAGATCTTCCACCTCGACTGCGACAACAAGCCGCACGATAGAGAGATTCTGGTGACGGTCATGGGCAGCCACGGCTGATGAGGGCGAGCGGGCGCCAGGAAGGCATCGTCAAGGCGCTCGCTTCATTGACAGACCTGATCCCGAATTCCCCAGTTTATGAATGAAGACCGAATCAACGATCTGCTGGACCGCGCCGGCGAGGACCCCGAGGCGCGGGAGGCGTTGTACCAGCTGGTTTACGCCGACCTGCGCGGACTGGCGGGTCATCGCCTGGCGGTATCGCGTCCAGGCGAAACCCTGTCCGTCACCGCCCTGGTCAATGAGGCCTACCTGAAGCTCACCGAGCGCACCGGCCGGCAGTGGGCTGACAAGACCCACTTCCTGCGGGTGGCCGCCCGCGCCATGCGGCAGATCACCATCGATTACATGCGCGCCCGACTGGCTGAAAAGCGCGGCGGCGGTCAGACGCCGGTGTCCATCACCCAGGTGCCGCTGGCCGCGGACCTCAAGCCCGCCATGGTGCTGGCGCTGGAGGAAGGTCTGCAAATCCTTGGGCGTGAGCAGCCGCGGCTGGTGGAGGTGGTGGAGTGCCGGTTCTTCGCGGGCATGAGCGTGGCCGAAACGGCTCAGGCCCTGGGACTTTCTACCCGCACGGTGGAACGTGACTGGCTGGCCGCGCGCGGTTGGCTGGTGGAGTTTCTCGAGTAAGCCGCGCCAGGAATGGTCTGCCAGCTGATGACCATGGCGGGTTTTTCAGTCCGACGCCGTTCTTGACGTACACATGATGCCAGACAGGCCTGCGGGGTGACGCGCTACCATGGACCCCGGTGAAAAATGCAGGCCAGGAGATGATGGGATGGGCGACGACCGCAAGCGACCCCATTTCGGTCGCGAAAACGCCGAAGCGCTGCTGGGCACCGGTGGCGGGTTGCTGACGGGGCTGGCGGACGGGCCCACGGCACCTGAGCCTGACCCCTGGCTGGGGGTCCAGGTGGGTCCCTACCGCATCGATGAGTTTCTTGACGCCGGCGGCATGTCCCTGGTTTTTCGGGCAGAGCGGGTGGATGGTGAGTTTGAGCAGCAGGTAGCGGTCAAGATTCTGCGTGCCGGTGATGCGGCACCACTGTCCGAGCGTTTTGAGCGCGAGCGCCAACTCCTCGCCCGGATGGAACACCCGGGCATCGCCCGTATCATCGACAGTGGCCAGGCCCGGGGCCATTCGTGGATTGCCATGGAGTTGGTGGCCGGCGAACGCATTGACTTGTGGTGTGACCGCCAGCGCCTGACTCTGAATCGACGGCTGGCGCTGTTCTGTCGCGTGGCCGAAGCGGTTCAGTTCGCCCACGGCCGGCTGGTGATTCACCGCGACATCAAACCGGCTAACGTGCTGGTGACCGACGATGGTGCGCCGCGGTTGCTGGATTTCGGCATCGCCAAGGCGTTGTCGGAATCCGATCAGGCCGGCTTGACCGGCCCTACAATGCTGCTCACACCCCGCTACGCCAGCCCCGAACAGGTGTTGGGTGAACCCACCGGCGTCGCGTCGGATATCTACCAGCTGGGATTGCTGCTGTACCGCCTGCTGACCGGTCAGGATGCCCAGCATCTGGAAACGCCGAGCCTGGCAGAAATTCAGCAGGTTGTTGTGGATCAGGAGCCGCTGAGCCCCAGTCGCCAGGTTGAAGACACCGGTCGCCAGAGCGGCAAGGACAGTGGCCGAATTGCCGCCGCCCGGCAAATCACCGTGGAACGCCTGGAGCGCGCCCTGTCAGGCGATCTGGACGCCATTGTGCTGAAGGCCCTGGAAAAGGAACCGCAGCGGCGTTACGCCACGGTGCTGGACCTGATCCGTGATGTCCAGAACTATCGGTCCAGCCGGCCGGTCATCGCCCGACCGGCCACGCGGGCCTATCGGGCGTCGCGTTTCGTGGCGCGCCACCGCGGTGGATTCCTGGTGGGCATGGTGATGGCGATGGTTTTGCTGGGCGCGTTGCTTCTGTCCTGGCAGTCCTGGCGCCAGACCCTGTCGGCCAACGCCGAGGCGCAGAGGCAGGCGGCAACCGCCGACGCTGTGGCCAGCTTTCTAGGCGATCTGCTGGCCAAGGCTGATCCGCGTGATACGGGCACCCAGGAATTGACCGTACGCGAGCTGCTGGACGGGTCGCAAAGCCAGCTGGATGACTTGTCCAACCAGCCGGCGGTACAGGCCCGTCTTCGGGTAACCATGGCCGAAGCCTATTATGCGCTGGACGCGTTCGACCAGGCCCTGACGCTGATTGAACCCGCCATCGATTATTACCAGCAAGTGGACGATACCCGTGCCCTGGTCCGGGCCAAGTCCCAGCAGGCTGATATCCTGATGTACCTGGCCGATTACGCCGACGCCGAGGCGGTTGCGCGCAGCGCACTTGAACTGGCCGGGGCGCATGCGCTTGAGATGGAGCGCGCCCGGGCACAGACCACCCTGGCGGCCATCCTGGCCGATACCGGTCAGTACGAGTCGGCCTATGAGTTGGCCCAGAAAGCGGTAGCTGCGGAGATCGGCGACAGTGCCTACGAGATCCGATACAACCGGGCCGTCCTGCATACCATACTGGGCATTACCTCCAGCGCGCTGGGCCGCCTGGAGCAGGCTGAACAGCACTTTCAGGACGGGCTGGCGGTGACCGCGGGCGCCAGCGATCAGAAGACCCAGGAACAAATACTGCTGTCTCGCCTGGGTACTTTGTACGTTCAGCAGGAACGCCTGGCCCAAGGTGAGGCGACACTGATACGGGCGCTCGGCCTGGCCGAGGAGATTTACTCCGGCCCGCACCAGACCATGCTGACACCACTGATCCTGCTGGGCCAGGCCCAGGTGGCCCTGTCGAAGCTCGATGCAGCCCGGGACAGCTTCGATCGGGCGGAAGCCGTGATCGAAGCTACCCTGGGTCTGGACCACCCCAATCACGCCATGCTGCTGTATTACCGAACGTCGCTGCTGGAAAGGGAGGGCCGGCTGGCCGAGGCAGAGGGCGTCCTGGACCAGGCCCTGGCACTGGGTACAGCCACCCTGGGCGCCGACCATCCTGTGGTATTGCGTTTCGGGTTTCGACAGTCAGAGCTCGCCCGAGCTGCAGGCCGCGAGGCTGAAGCCCGCACGTTGCTCCTCACCCTGAGGCCGCGGCTGGTTGCTGCCCTTGGAGAAGACCACCCGCTGGTGGCCCAGGTAGACCGGGCCCTGGCCGTCGGCCAGGGCCTCCCGGAGTGAATCCATCCCGTCGTCTGCATTCAATCTCGCTACTCAGGGCACCGCGCTTCGGGCTCAGTCGTCCGCCTCGAATCCTCCCGCAAAAATCCTTACGCCAAGAACCCTGAACTCTCGCAGGGCCTGGTTATTGCCGGATTCCGGATCCGCTGGACCGCTTGATGTGACCTGGGCACCAACAATGCGATCGCCGGCATCGCTGTCAGTCGCACCAAATTCGAACGACGCCGCGGCGAAAACGGGCAGAGATCCATTGAGATTGCAGAGCAATTCCGGGCCCTCCAGCGGCTGGCAGAACCAGCCCGGCGTACCGAACTCGTCGAACCACAGGCTGCTGTGGCTGGAATCGATGCGCACGACGACGCCTGTCCCCGATTCCGGGCCCTGGTTGGTGACAGAGACCTCAAAATGCGCCAACTCGCCGGGCGCCACCTCATCTCCGCCGGCCATGGCAATTTTCAGGTCGGCGCCGTCGCCTACCGTGACCGTGTCGCTGGCTTCGTTGTTGGCGGGCTCCAGGTCTCCCGGAATGGTCACCGTTGTGTTTTCGACGAATGCCCGAATGGTTTTGATGCCCATGGAACCGTACCGAACCCGTCCATTGATCTGCGGTGTGGCGGCGCCGGGTGCCAGCGGTGGGCCGATGTAGGTACAGCCAAACGGGTCGCAGTCCCAGTGCTGGACCAGCCCCATGCCGCCGGGCACCACCTGGCCGGAAAGTGAAACCACGGCTCCATTAAGCATGTCCACGGTCATTGCTGACACAGTGCTGCGGCCCTGGTTGAATACCTGGAGGGTAAACCGATGATCCACGCCGATGGGGGTTGTGCGGGGCAGGTCGGACTGCAGCACCAGCGCCAGATCCGTGGTAACGGGAACGGGGTCGGCCTCTGCCATCAGTTCGATGGCGCCGGTATCCCGGGTGCCATGGACGTTGCTCACGGCCACGTCGATGGGGCGAGGATTGCCCATGATGTCGTAGGGCAGCACAACGGACCCGCCGCCGCTGTCACAACGGTCCACCGCCGGGGAGAGCGCCAGGTCCGGCCGGTAGTCACCGTTGGCAGGATCCACCAGGACCGGGTCGACGTCGATGGCTGAAATCACGATGTCTTCCGATGTTTCGTTAAGCTCGCCCGCGAAATTGGAGATCAGGCAGGAACTGCTGATGCTCGGAGTGTTGTAGGTGCCGGCATCCAAAAAAACAAAGTTATCCGTGGACGGCGCCCAGAGGATGCTGTTGTAGAACTCAACCGGGTCGCCACGCCGAGCCCTCAATATCCCGTCGCCGACCGTTGTGTCGTGTAGCGTGTTATACAGCCACTGGACGCGGCTGCTGCTGAAATCGAGCTGGGAAGTGTATTTCTCGCAGGCGAAACTTCCGGTCAGAAAGCAATCCTCGGAGTCGCCCAGTCGGTTGTCCGTGAAGAGGTTGCCCGCCAGCACAAGTCTGGCGGAACTGGACCGGATCGTGCTGGAAAAAGATACCCGTTCGGGGTTGCCAATCACGCCACCTATTTCAAGATCGCACTCACCCTCGAAGTCCGATTCGTCCGGCTCGAAGCACCCCGCGTGATTGCCGGCCACCAGGCTGCGCTGCAGTTTGATTTCGGGTGTGGACCCCTCCAGTGGCACCGCCAGCAGTGCCGAACCATCGCCGGCCTCGTCGGAATTCTGCTCACGGCCGCCGCGGGCCCGATTAAAGGCCAGCACCGAGCAGTCATAGTCATCGCCGTCGTCTGCTCCGCGGCAGGGCCCGGTGCTGCGATCCACCAGCAGCCGGCTGTCTCCTGCTACCGCAATCGCACCGCCGTCTGCCGCTTCGTTGCGCAACAACCGGGTATTCAGAAACACCGCGTCGGTGTGGGCCAGGTAGACGCCGCCGCCCTGGTTGGTGCCCGGCTCGTCGTAGCGGTGCTGGTCAAACTGTGGCACCTCACCGGGCCCACTGGTCAGGCGAAAGGTCTCAACCACGTTGTCGCGGATTTCTGTGAAGCTGTAGAGCGCGCCCAGCCGCACGGACGCGCGGCGCGCAAAGACCCCGGCGCCGCGACCCTGGTGCAGATCAGACACCGTGTTGCCGGCCACGGCGCGATTGGCAGACTGAAAGGTACTGCCCGGCGTTGATCCCACCAATCTGCAGCCATCAACAACCTGGATACCGCCGCCGGACAGCTGGGCGAGGTTGTTTTCCACACGTCCCCTGCGCAGATCGACCAGCCCGCCGCCGACACAGTAGATGCCGCCGCCCTCCGCGGCTGTATTGTCCTGGATGAAACTGTCATCGATCACCAGGCTCGGGCCGTCACCGGACAGGAACACGCCACCGCCCAGGGCAGCCACGCCGTTGGCTACCACCGAGCGGTCCAGCGTCACGGTGGCATCGCCGGCGGCCATGTGGATCACTCCGCCCTGGAGGTTGCCCTGAGCGGGGCCGGATTCTCCGCTGCCCTCCAGTTGCACGCGGGTCAGTGTGACCTGGATGGAGCGGCTGCCCGGGTCTACCCGGATCAGTGAAGTACCGGGCCCGGCGCCACCCAGCACCGTTCGCGGCCCGGCCGAGGTGTTGCCGCACTGGCCCGCGTATCCGCCCACGATGGTCACCGATCGGTTGAGGAGGATCTGCCCGGCGTGGTTGTACCCTGCGGACAATCGCAGCTCGTGCTCCACCGGCGGACAGATGGCGCCGCCACAGCTGTAGATCTCCGCCAGGGCAGTTTGAATGGTGGCATATTTGCAGGACGACTCCGGTCCGACCCAGTGCACCTCGGGCGGATCGATGACCTGGGCCTCGGCCCAGCCGCAAAACAGGGCCGTGATGGCCCCCAGTTGGAATCTTGAACAGGCCGAAATGATGTCCACGATGGCGCTCCTTGGTTGCGTCTTGTGGCAAAAACGCAACGGCGCCGCCAAATCCGCCATCTAATTTTCATCAAATGAAAGCCTGGACTCGATAAGCCTCTCATAATCCCTGGGATGGAGCCGGCCACAGGGCAGCGTCTCCACTGCATGAAGCGCGGGCCAGGTGGGTAAAGCCAACAGCTTGGTGCGCCGCAGATCCAGCCCGCGGTTTAGGGCCTCAGTGATGGGGTCAGGTTCAACCTTCCGTGCCAGACATGAACCTGACCCCCTGTTTCAACCGGTCGAGTACCGGCTATCGGTTAACCCGATCAACCCAACGGCGCATCACGCCGAGGCTGCAGCCGAACTTGACCTGGCCTTTGCCCAGTCTCTGGGCATCGATGATCTGTTCGCAGGAGCAGCCGGCCGTGTCGACGATGTCGAAGTCTCGCTGATTGCTGCCGCCATCGCTGTCGCTATCATCGTCGCTGTCGCTGTCGCTGTCGCTGTCGCTGTCGCTGTCGCTGTCGCTGTCGCTGTCGCTGTCGTCGTCTCGGTTGTTACCCATCCCCACGTCAAAGATCAGGTCGTCATCAACCAATGCGTATCGGTTGACGCCTAATCTGACCGTTGGGACCCCCTCGGGGATCACCGTGCCCATGCATTGATCCAGGTCGTCGGTAATCGAATCGCCGTCAGAGTCCTTGGCCAGGTATACAACCAGACCATCGTGGTCCGAGGAACGCAGCGGCGTGGAGGCATCGTTGACCAGATCAACCGCCGCGTCTGCATTACCCCGTCCAAAAGCGACATCACGGATCAGGCTATCCAGCGCGCTGCTGGTCAAGGCATGGTCAAGCGCCTGGGCGTTTCCGCGAAAGATAAATGAATATCGCTCCTCGGGCGGTAGCAGATTGACCTGGCTGATCAGGTCTGGCTCGACCAGGTCGGGGCCTGACAGCAGGTTTTCCACGGGGTTGACGCTGCCTTTGATCTGGCCCACCACATCCACGTAGCCGTCGCTGAACTCAAACGCGTTGAAATCCCCGATGGCGACCAGACGAACGTCAGGATCCAGGGTCTGGATATCCTGCACCATGCGGGCGATGGACTGCGCCTGCTCCAGTCGCTTTTGCCGGACTCTCGGGCCATCCGACGGATCATCAATTCCGCCAAGGGAGCGGTTATGGATCGCCAGTGCAGCAAAGGAAAAATCACTGCCCTGGGCGATGTTTCGGCCTTCCAGCAACAGCGGCGGCCGATCGTGCAGCGGCGAGCCGTCAACACTCAGAAGCTCTGCCGCACCCATTTGCGTGACGGCGTCAACCACTACCGTGTCGCGCACCAGGAAACCCACGTCGATACCGCCGACGTCGTTACCCTCGACCAGGTAGGCCGAGTAGGCGATAGCGGGGTCGTCGGTGGAAATGATGCCGGCGAGATCCTGCAGCACGCCGAGCTTCTCGACCTCCTGCACCGCCAGCACGTCGGGCGAATCCAGCACTTCCCGGATGTGCTGGGAAAACTTGTCCAGACGACGCTGGTACTCGGCGGTGCTGACCACGTTTTCGCCACCGTCGTCCATATCGTCGAACAAACGGAACAGGTTGAGAGAACCCACCGTCATCTCTCCTGGTCCGCGCGGTCGCACGGGTCGGGGGATGGTTGCCGGACTCACGGTGAGGGAACTGGGCCACAGCTCGTAGCCGCCGAACTCAAAGCCGATGACACCAACAGCGCTGAATGAAGACCCTGCAGGGATGGCCTGGTTCGGCAGCCCCAGTTTGTCCGGATCCAGTTCAAAGACCTCGGGGTTACCATCCCAGATCGGCAGTCCGGCAATTCCCGGCGATTCGATGCCTGGCTCCCTGAAGGTTCGCATCGGTGCCGCCGTGATATAGACCTCGGCAGTCGGGTCGCTGCCGAATCGCTGGTTGGGTCCGGTGACGGAGCCGTCCACGATTTCAACCAGCATGCCCTCGTAGCATTCGAACTCGATGCTGCAGCTGGGCAGGTCGGGGTCCGGGCTGGGCACGACCTCGTCAAGCAACACCGCAGCCGGCACCGCCTCCGTTCCGACCACGGTCACTGTTGAGCCGAGGCCGAATTCCGTGAACCCGAAAAACTCGATGACCGGGCCGCGGACATCCACCAGGTCTCCAACCGCAACGCCTGGAGCCGATCCGGTGAATACAAAGATGCCATCCGAAGTATTGACGTCACCATCGCTGCGGGCCGTCGGCGTTTGTATGAACACGCCGTCGGGTGCCAGGGCGGTGACCACGTTGTTGCGGGTTCCCAGGCTCTGGCCGTCAAAGGGCGAAGCCAGGCCACTGCCCTGAATCTCGAAGATTTCCAGCACTGGCCCGGTAGCGGTGCAACCGCTGTCTATGGCGGTGTTGGCAGATCCCGGCGTGACACAAACGGCGGCCAGATCAGCATTGTTCCGGTTGGTGTCCCTGCCGTCGGGCAGCCTGGAAATCCCTTTGAAATCCTGGCCTGACGAGCCGGAGTCGACCAGGCCTGCGCCCGACCCTTCGGTGTACGGTGCCCCGGTATCGCCTTCGTAGCTGACGGCGTCAACAATCACGCCACCCAGGCTCAGGGCAACCGCGTCCGGTGCCCCGTTCTGGATGGAGGAAAGAACGGCCAGGTCGCACTGGGCCACCGTCAGGACATCCGCACAGACCACGTAGTATTCGCCAGGCAGGAGCGTCACGGCGGGCAGCGTGAAGGACCCATAGACGCTTGTCCCATTGCCGTTGATCAGTTCGAGGGTAACGGTCGACAGATCACCCGCCTCGGTTCCGCGGTTCTTGATTTCGATGAACTCCGCGGTGTCAGCCCCGGGCTGGTCGTAGTCAATTTCATTGATGACCGGCCTGAAGCCACAGTCGTTGACCTGCCCCGGGGTTCCCGCGTCGCCTGCCCCAAACTCCGAGGCCGCGGTGCACCAGTTGGCACCGTCGTTATTGTCCAGCAGCGGATCGATCAACGACATGGAAGCACCCGACGGGTCCGGGAAGGTGGCTCCGTTGTCCCATTCCACCCGGTCGATTTCGATCAACAATCCGTCAATCAGGACGAGTTCATCGCTGCCGTTGCTCAGAAAGGTGCCGGAGTATTCATAGTCGACGTCGACGCCACCATTGGTGGCCGGGTCGGCGTTGTTGCCCAGGATCACGAATCCGCCGGCGGCGATCACCAGCGAGCCGCCGATGGTGAAACTGTCATTATCATTATCGGCTACGGTCCAGCCACCCAGATCGATGTCGGAATCCGTGGTGTTGAACAGTTCGAACCACTCGCCGTTGCTGTCACTGACGGCGGAGGGGTTCTGCAGGACTTCGTTGATGATCACGGTGTCGGCCACCGGGGCCCCTTCGGTGTCGAAACTGAACACGAAATCTGCTTCCATCGTGTCCGGAGGATCGTCGCTGTCGACGTCGCTGACCTGGCTGGCAATCACGGTAACCGTGCAGGTCTCGCTGTTGTCAAAGTCCACGTCGGGATCCAGCACGAAGGTCTGTGGGCCCCCTGAAACCGCGGCACTGACGCCGCCGCTGGCGGTACAGGAGATGTCGAACCAGGCCCCGGTGACGATCACGTCTTCACTGAAGTTGATTTCGATGGAGGCATCAACGGCTACGCCGCCGGCGCCATTGGCGGGGCTGGTGCTCACCACCAGTGGCGCGCTTTCACCGCCACCGCCGCCCAGGTAACTGGCGATAGGGAATGGCGTCGCAGCGGTGTCGTTGGTGGACTCGCCGTCCAGTGCGTTGGGGCCGCTGAAACTCCAGTTTCCAAGGACGAACACGGTGCCGTCAGGACCTGTACCGTCAGTCCTGTAGGCCCAGCCGTCGGTGTATTCCCAGGGCTGGCCGCTGCCGTCGACGTTGATCTCGCCAAAAACGTCCACCACCACACCGTTCTCGAACAATTCGATGGCATCGTCGCCGTTGATGGCGGTGGCCCCGCTGGTGTAGTCGGCATCAAATCCGAAAAACGCGGTAAACCCGGCCGACTGCGAAGTCACATAAAGGAATTCACCGGCTGCTGCTCCGCCTCCCGGAAACGTGAACTCTTCGCCATCGCTGCCGCCACCGTTGTTGGCCGAACCAAAGCCATAAATGCTCAGGTCCGGAATATTGTTGACGGCATAAAACTCGACAGCCTTCGGCACGCCACCGCTCAAAGGCCCGTCGATGACACCGGTCAGTATCAAATCCGACCCTGAGGCAGGACCCGCCAGTCCGCATGAGACCAACACGGCGGCGAGCAGCCTGTTCTTGGCGACGGCACCCACGGTAGAGCGAACCTGGCCGGAAACTGGCCTGGAATTGAATAGCATTGCGATTTCCCCTGGAAAAACTCCCGGCCCCTAGGGTATCGCAAAACCCCTTGCCAGGGCGACAGAATCTCCAAGGCGTCCACTCGAGCATGCCCTGACCGCTTCATTTCCCTTTGTTCCCGGGAATCAATCGTCTGGTTTTCGATGGCCTGATGACGAGATTGGCGCAGTGCCACAGTACCCCGGCAGCTTGCCTTCGCAATTCTTCGAACATTCTTCGCGAGTCCTTCAAGCACTTCTCTCGCTCAATTCCTAGCCTGAAATCGTTGGTCACCAGAAAAGGCGAGCAAAATGAACAACCTATCCATTGTGTTGAGCGGGCTGATTGTGGTGCTGGCGGTGCCAGCCGGCGCCGAAACTTTTACCGTGGATCGAATCGACGATCCGGACCCAGCTTCGATTGGCGCCTGCGATGACGCCATCGCCCTGGACTGCTCCCTGCGAAAGGCGGTGATGATTTCACACATTGTGCCTGCGGGACCCCATACGGTTTTTGTGCCCGAAGGTATTTATCGTCTCACCCTGGAAGGATCTGACAACGTCGGCGAATTCGGCGGCCTCGACATCAGTACTCAAGTCTTCCTTCGCGGCGCGGGGGACGGACTGTCCGTCGTCAGCGTAAATGACTTCTCGGTGATTGACGTTTTTGAAACTGCTGTTGGCGTCGAGATCAGCGATATGACCCTTCGCGACGCCGCTGTGGGGATTCGAAACAGTGGTGAATTAAGAACCGATCGCCTCACGCTGACCAACCACAATTCCCGCATCATCTCAGGGGGTCTATTCAATATGGGAACCCTGGAGGTTTTCGATACCAACATCTTTGGCAACGCGGGCTGGGGCGTTCGCAACGATGGCACCCTCAGGATCACCGACAGTGTCGTGGCAGAAAATGGAGGGGCCGGAATCAGGAGCGTCGCCGGTGGGGTGCTGATCGTGAATTCGACTATTGCATCGAACTCGCAGACCGACCTTGGTCCGGGAATAGACGTGCAGGAATCCTCCCTGACAATTGTTGGCAGCCTTGTGGCCGACAACCAGGGATCCGGTGTCAGGCATTCCTCCAGCACGCTGACCATTACCGACAGTACGGTCAGTGGCAACGGCCTGGCACCGGGTGTTCGCGGTGGCGGGGTTCGTTCCTTATCCAGTTCCTCCAATAGCGTCGAGATCGTCAACAGCACCTTCACGGGCAACGGCGGGCAAGACGGTGTGATAGACGTGGATGGCGGCACATTGCGCGTTGACCGCGTGACTATCGTCGGGAACATCGGTCTCAATTCCATCTCCAGCCCCCTCGGAACCAACGTCGAAATCCGCGGGTCGGTGCTGGACACAATCTGCTCGGGGCCTGCGGCGAGCTTTGTTTCCCTGGGCGGCAACGTTGGACGATTTATAGGTTGTGGTTTTGACCTGGCCATCGACAGTGCGGTTATCGGCAGTCTGGGGCTGGCCCCGCTCGGCCAATACGGCGGGACAACGCCAACTATGCCGCCCTTGCCCGGCAGCCCCGCTATTGACTTCGATCCGCCAGGCGGTTGTCCGCCGCCCGGCACCGATCAAAGGGGATTACCCAGGTCTGCTGGTCCGGCTTGCGATGCCGGTGCGGTGGAGTATCAGGGCAGCGGGGATCCGGCCAACAGAATCTTTGCCGACAGTTTCGAGTAGGCCAGGGCAATCACACTTGGCAGCATCCATCGTATTTAGTCGCTTGTTGGAGTAAGCGAGGCAGCAATCAACGTGGACCACTCTCCCGTTGTCGCCGTCGTCTCGACCTTCCAACGCTAGCCGGTATCGAGAGCAAAAACCCATACGAAGCTAACGTAAGCCCACGGTATGATGCCCTCATGGATGCGGACTCAAAGTCGAGCGAATCCGCCGACAAAATTCGTCTGGGCCAGTTCAATGTGCATCGCCGCCGCTGTGAAATCGTCGGACGCGGCGGTGCCGTCAAGGTATCTCCCAAGGCAATCCAGGTTCTGGACTGCCTGGTGGCAGCCCGAGGGGACAGCGTTACCCGGGAAACCTTCATCGCGAGGGTATGGGATGACAATTATGTCGTGGGTGATCACGGCCTTCGCGACGCTGTCTGGGAATTGCGCAAGGCGCTGGGCGACAACCCGCGGTCCCCCCAATACATCCAAACGCTTCCGCGAAAGGGCTACCGGCTGCTGGTAACCGCCGGCCAAAACCGCTTTCCCTATCTGAAACACGTTCTGGGGGCAGGCGCCACCGCTGCGGTTTTTCTGCTGGTCTATTTCTCTGGCCGGCCCGGCGCCCCGCTGGTCCCGGAAAACTACGCCTGGCTGACGCCGCCGCCTGAAATCAGCGGTGACGGGAATTGGGCCGCTTTTCTGCGAGAGGTGGACGGTCAGGAAGACCTGTTTATTACCACCGGCTCATTTGAAGATGCCGGGACGAGAATGCTGGAGGCCGCGCCGGATTCGGGCCAGGCGATTCAGCTCACCCACTCCAGCAATCGCGAGCTGAGCCCGGTCTGGGCACCCAATCACCGCGATCTGGCTTTTCTTGAATTCAATCCGCATACCCGAAGCTGCCTGGTACGGGTGTACCGGGCCGATTCCCGGAGCGTCGTGACCATTGCCGATGACTGTCACGTCGTCACCTCACCTATCGGGGTCATTCCGGCCCAGCTGGCCTGGCACCCCGATGGTCACAACCTGGTCTACCAGGCCCGGGGGCAGTACGGCGAAGTCAACCTAAATACCGTGTCGGCCAAGACAGGAGACCGTCAGGTACTGACCCGGCCCCACGGCGGCATTGATGCGTTCCCCCGCTGGTCGGAAAGTGGACAGCTGGCGTTTCTGAGGCTGCAGGATCCCATGATGGGCTATGCGCAGCTGCACGTCGTCAGTCCCCGGGAAAAGCGCCACCTCAGCTGTGGCACCTTTCCGATGTGGGCGCTGGCGTGGACCGACGACCGCCACGTGGCGGTGACAGCCGCGGTCAACAATCCGTTTGAGCTTTGGCTCCTGGACACCAGCACCGGAGCGGCGTTCGCCACCGGCATTACCGCGCGTTATCTGCGCTCGAGGCCGCTTGCGGGCGCCTTGCTGATAGACCTGATTCGCCAGGACGGCCCCCTGCGCCGGTTGGGCCTGGATGGTTCGGCGCCCCGCGCGTTGGCGTTGCCGGGTCGACCGCTGTCGGTGGACGCCCATCAGGAAACAGGCGTCCTGGCAGTGGTTGATGCATCGTCCGGCCAGCAGCACCTGCGCCTGGTCCGCGAAAACGGGCAGCCGGAACTGCTGTTCAGTGCAGCCGAAATTTACCGACCCCGCTTTTCGCCGGACGGACATCAACTGGCCTTCACCACGCGAAACTCCCGTCAGCAGAACGTGTCCCCCATGACGATCGATCTGGAAACGGGCGCCGCCCGCCCGCTGACATCGCCTCCGTTTCCAGGATTTTTTTCCGCCTGGTCACGGGACGCCAGATCCTACTTTGGCTTGATCGGCGTACCGGCGCCCTTTGGACGCGGGGCCGATCTGGTGTGGTTCCGCGACAATGGCCAGGTCATTGAACACATCGCCAGGGATGCCGCGCTGAATGTCGCTGTCGATGGGGCAGGCGGAGTGTGGTGGTCCAATGACAAAGGCGAAGTTTTCCGGCGTCCGGGACCGGGAACGGCTGATCGGTTGATCCACAAGCTCAGCTCCGTTTACGAAGCGTGGACGGTGGATTCCCAATCGCAGACGCTCTATTTTTCAGAAACCGAGCCCTGGGGGACCGAAATCCGCGCCTGGGCCGGCACGCCTTTTCAGGTGCGCTCCGTCGCGTCGCTGGAACACAACCTGGACCCCCGCGTCGGTCTCACGCTGGGCCCTGACGACTCGCTTTTTTTGCTGCGCAGCACAGCAATCTGGCAGAAGCGTGAGGCTTTTGCCATCGGGCCACTCATGGACGCCGCCAATTTCCAGCAAAGCTGGAACTGCAGGCTGCTGCCACCCCAGGATCTGACCGCTTTTCGCGGCTGAAAGCCGGCTAAACGACAAAAAGCGACAAGTTTTTCCCGGGCCCAGGCCCCTGGCGCTCGTATATTTCCTGGCGATGCTTTCGCAAACGGAGGACCGTGACCGGTGCCATCTGGACGAATCTTTTTGCTGCTGGGTCTTGTCTGTTGCTCTTCTGCGCAGCCTGCATCGGCCCAGCAGGTCTCAACCCTGGTCAATTCCATCGATGCCAGCGGCGATGTGAGCCTGGGCCCGGACGGCAACCTGTACGTGGCCGACTTTGGGGATCGCCTCAACAACGCCAACGGCAATACGGTGTACCGGGTAACCCCGGACGGCACGGTATCGGTTTTTGCCACTGGCCTGGCGGGGCCCTCTGGCAACGAATTTGACGCCCAGGGAAATCTGATCCAGGCCAACATCCAGGGCAACCGCGTCGACCGCATCGACCCCTCCGGCAACGTGACGACACTGGCCAGCAGCGGGTTCTCCAGTCCCGTGGGAGTCGCCCTGGATGCGGATGGCACCATCTTTGTGGCCAACTGCGGCAACAACTCGATCAGCCGGATCCAAAATGGTGCTGGGGTGAATTTCGTCAGCGGGTCACCGCTTTCCTGCCCCAACGGCCTGACCATCGACACTGCGGGCAATCTCTATGCCGCCAACTTCAACAACGGGGCGGTGGTGAAAATCACACCCGGTGGGCAGATGAGCATCCTGGCGCGAACGCCCACCAGCAGCTTCAGAGCCAGCGGGGGGAACGGACACATCACCTTCAACAACGGCAGCCTGTTTGTGGTCAGCAACGCAACGGCCCAGATTTTTGAGCTCACCCTGGATGGAGAGTTGACGGTGATCGCCGGAGACGGCACTCGCGGGCACAACGACGGAGCGCTGCTGGAGAGCAGCTTTTCCTCGCCAAACGGCATCGCGCTCAGCCCCGATGGTCGCTTTATATACGTCAACGAGGCGGAATCAACGGCCGGAACCACCCTGGTGTTTTCCCAATTCGATCTGAATCCCAGCCTGGTCCGGGTCATCGATCGGGGCGCAGGCCAGCCGGCTTTTGCCATCAATGCCGGCCTCAGTGGGGCCTGGTTCAACCCTGAAACCGCCGGTCAGGGCCTCCTGTTCGACGTCATCACCAGCGATCGGACCCTGTTTGCCGCCTGGTTTACCTTTGAGGCACCCGCGGAGGCCAAGCTGGGCGTTCCTGAGCATCGCTGGCTGACCGCCCAGGGCCCCTATGTGGACAACAGCGCCGCCCTGGACATTTTCACCACTGCGGGGGGCGCGTTCGACCGCCCCGATGCGGTCACCACCAGCCCTTCGGGCAGCGCAACGCTGTCGTTTTCCAGCTGCACCGAGGCCATCTTCGAATATGCGCTGGACGACGGGCCATCGGGGACCATTGCGCTGCAGCGACTGTCGCCGGATGTATTTTGCGCGAACTTGAGTCGCTGAGGGTGGAATCAACCGGGGTCAGACGCGCGTCTCGCTGCTGATTCTCCTCCTGGTTTGCCCGCCTCCAAGGCCCAGGTGCGCGCTCAATGCCTGTCTGGTTTGTCCGTCACGTCCCCCAAGGATCGTCATCGGCCCTGATTATTGATCAGGGCGAGCGCCGCCTTGAGCACTGGATCTTCCTTGCCTTCGATCCGGGGAGTCTGGATTTGCAGGTCCGGGATGACGCCGCGGCGTGTCGCGTCACCGTTTGGTCGCACGATCTGTGCCTTGGGAAAGCCCACTCGTATGCCCGTCTCATCCAGCGTGAAATGTTCCATGGCACCCAGGGTGGAAGCGAGATCAGCGGTTTCTTCGCCGAGAACAACAGCAAATTCGTAATCCTGGAGTATGGCGGCCGTGGTGACGGCGTTGGAATAGGAATGTCGATTGACCAGCACGTAGACGTCTCCCTGGAAGCGCTGGCCCTCCCGGGGTTGCACGAAGGGCATTTCAAACGAGAAGGTCTCGCCGTCCTTGCGTGACGCGAATTCCCGCGCGTATGCACGGCTGACCCAGTGGACGTCGTCGCCCACCAGTCGGGTCGCGTTGGAAGCTTCGGCTTCCGGGCTGACCCGGACCCGAAACTCGGAGTAGAACCGGAACGGTCGATCCGCGAGCCAGGCGATCATCAGATCACTGAACGAGGCGTCACCCCCCGGGTTGTTGCGAAGATCTATCAAAAGCCTGGAGCTGTCAGCTTCCATGAACTTGCCGAAGGCATCGTCGACGAATGTCCTGAAGCCGGCGGTGTTCCACGGATCATCGCCCTCCGTGCTGTAGAACGGTCCGGGACGCAAGTAGGCGATCCCGTCCGGCAGGACCCTGGCTTCGCGGTCGCTCCAGCTGAGTTCCAGTCCGCTGGTGTGCCGGCCTGCGGCTCCCTGGGCCACCTGGTACGAAACGGATTCGATGGTCATGGCGACTTCGCGGCCATCGGCGTTCCGGAGAACCACATCAAATGACGCTCTGTCGCCGTAGGCGTGCCAGACCAGGCGGGGAAGTTGGATCTCTATCTGCGTATTGGCGAGCAGTCTGGTGTCCGCCGACACGTGGGCGCGAAGCCGCTGCAGCATCGCTACGGTGGGTTCGCTGTTGAACCGGATGATTTCGTCGCCGGGGGACGGTTGAGGTCCGTCCCCAAAGAAGTCCGTCACGAACGCCCGGTCGCCCTGGATTCGAAGGCTGAGTGGCAGCATGGTGCCGCCGGCCGCCAGATAGTCCGAGAAGGCCGCGGCCGCGGATTCGACCCGGGCATGGGCCACGTTGCCCAGCGCGACAAACCTCTGGAATTCCGCGATCACATCCGTCTGGGGCATGGGTTGGGTGAAGCGCTCAAGGGTCTGTCGAAAGGCCCGGTCGTAATCCGACTCGGACATCGAGACGTAGAGATCCACGTGTGCCGACTGGAGCGACTCGTAAAGCTGGGTGAAGTCCTTGCGGATGATGTCCGGAGACAACATTGAGCCGGACAGGGCCGGAGTGCACAGGGTGATCAGGCTGATGTAGAGAGCAAGGTAACGAGTAGCAGTCATGGTCGTGGCCCGGTGTTCAGGTGGCTGCTAGACTCTCCGCTGGCGTTTCCGTTGCCCATGGCCGGGGCCTCCTTTTTTCCTGACCAAAAGATGACCGTCTTTTTTTGCTGAAGAATCATACATTTATCCTGGGCCCCTGGACCGTAAATGTTCACGCTGGAACACTCGTCCGTGGGTCGGAATCGATCCGCCTGGAGCCCAAGGTGATGGAGCTGCTCAGGGTTCTGGCTGATGCCAGTCCGGACATGGTGGCGCGCGAAGATCTGATGGCGGCGTTGTGGCCCGATTCAGTGGTGGGTGACGATGCGCTGGCTCGGTGCGTGCTCAAGTTGCGCCGTGCGCTCGGCGATGAGGCACGAGAGGCACGCTTCGTGGAGACCCTGCCCAAGCGTGGTTACCGCTTGCTGCAGCCACTTCAGCCTGTGCCTGAATCATCAGGGAGGAAGATGGGGTGGGCCGTGGCCGCCGTGATGGCGGTGTTGGCGATCTTCGCTGTTGGAATTCGCTCGGTGACAGGACCCGATGGCACGGACAGCCCAAGCGCTGATCCTGATGATGCGGTGTTACTGGAGCGGGCGCATGATCACTACTACCAGTTCACCCGGGAGGGCAACGAAGTTGCAGCCGCTCTTTATCAGCGGCTGCTGGCACGACAGCCTGACCTGGCCACGGCCAGAGCCGGCATGGCCAACGTGCTGGTCCAGCGCATCATCCGCTGGCCTGAAGACGGGCCAGAGACGCCCTCTGATCAGGCCAGTGTCGCGGCAATGATCAAGAGCGATCGACGGGGCACGCCCTGGTCCCGGTCGACCCTGGACCGTGCTGTCGAACATGCAGAGGCGGCGGTCGCCGTAGATCCCGATGATCCAGGTCACCACAAGGCGCTCGGCCTGGCGCTGTCACTGTCGGGTGAACTGGACCGGGCCCGTGCCCACTATGCCAAGGCCCTCGAACTGGACCCGGAAATGTGGGAGGCGTTGATCAACCTCGGGGAGCTGGACTCGATCGACAATGACCCGGACGCAGCTATCGACAATTTCGTGCGTGCCTATGAGGCAATGGGAAAGCGCTATGCCAGGGACCCTCAGCGCATTGGACGGTGGCAGGCAGAGCTGGGGGCGAGTATCGGTGACACCTTTTTCACTGCCGGACGCATCGAACTCGCAGAGCGGTGGTATCGCCGAGTGCTGGAACACACCCCCTTGCATGTTGGTGCCACCGTGGGTCTGGCGAGTGTTCGAAATCAGATGGGGGATCGCGATGGTGCGCAATCTCTATGTGCAGATCTTACCTTGCGCATCGGTCCGAACAGGAAATGTGGCCCATTCCTTTCGGACGAGTACGAGGACGCGGGTCAGGTCCCGAACTAGCCACGAGAACCAGCTTGCCCTGAAACAAACCCCTTTCCTCGACGATGCCGGGTTTTCCAGAGCTGACGCGACCACAAATTCATTCGCCGAAATCGACCCGAACGGCAGCACTCCAGCGTGATCCCGTCGTCGCCGGGTCAAACAACTCCGCCCCGGCGGTCGTGGTGAAACCTAATGTCCAGTTGAGCTGCTGGATTCGACCGGCCAGCGTCAGTGAGCCATATTGGTAGCTGTCGCCCAGTGCCTGGTCCAACTCGTAGTGTCCCATGGTCAGGGCCAGCGACAGCTCCCGGGGAAGCGACTGGTGAAATCCGGCCTCGGCGTACCATCCCGATTTATCGCTGTTGAACACATCATTGGAATAGCCGGCAGCCATCGATATGCGTTCGCCGAGATAAACGGTGGCCAGCCATTCTGAGTAGTCGTAGTCGATCCCCTGGTAAGTTCCGGGGTAGCGGTACTGCACCCAGCTGATGTCTCCCGCCACATTTGACCCCACGTCAAAGCGGACACCCAGGTACAGGTCCACCTCAAGATCTGCGCCGTCAGGAGGGCTGCCGTCAGCGGTGAAGTCGACGGTCGAGGCCCAAAGCGATCCATAGATGCCACTGGCATGGCTGATATCCACGGACCCCTGGACCGCGGCTTTTCCTCGGCTTTGGGACACGCCCCGGAACAGGTAATCCGAGACCACTGCAACACTGTAAGCGGTGTCGACCGCAGGCCATTCCGCCGCCGCCGGATTACGCACGCCAAACAGGATCGCAAAAAAAAGCGCACCTCTCCCAACATCTTTCATACTCATCGTGACCTCCCCTAAGCGCTATGGCGCTTCAAAACTGTCTGAGAAAACCGGATCGACCAGCGGATCGTTGTCGATGATTGTGATCAGAAATTGCGTGACCGGACCCAGGTTTGCGCCGCCTTGAGGATTGGTCAGCGCCACTCGAAAATCCTGATCGGGTTCGTGTTCGTCGTCGTCGATGATCTGAACGGTGATGCGCTGGTCGTTGTCGTCGGCGTCTCCGAAAATCAACACCCCGGACGTGGCGGTAAAATCAGCACCGCCGATAGCCGAACCGTTGGTCGTGTCATAGTCGATGCTGACGGCGTCCCGTGCGCCGTTGTTGCGCTGCACGACCAGTTCGACGGCGCCAACGCTTTCGTCAACGACAATTTGCGATTGTTCGAAGCCCAGGATGCCCGGCGGGCCGCGCAGGTCTGAAAGGTAGATATCGAAAAAGCCGTTGTAATCATCCGGGGTCAGACCATCGTCTTCGCCTCCGAATACGGCGTAATGTGCGCTTTTATGAATTGCCGCGCCGTCGATCCTAGCCTGGCTTCCCACGCCCACCGAGGCGCTGCTGACCTGCACCAGCTGCGCCTCGCGGTGATCGTATCGCCACAGGTTTTGAAGCATCTGAAGCCCGATCTCCCGCTGCGATGAGAACACCACGTAGCGGCCGTTGTCGCTGATCCGTACAACGTCTGCGGTTACCGCTTCGTCCACGGGCAGGATGGCGCTGACGTTTTCAGCAAGCCCGGTAAATCGATCCCAGCGAAGAACGTCCAGGCCGGCACGATCCTCACCCGCAAGGTTGTCGGCGTGGGTTACGTAGGCCACATAACGCCCGCCGGCGGCGACGTCGGCGGCAAGGCTGTCGGCGTTGGCCTCGATGCCGCCAGGCTGCTCAGAAACCCGCTCGGTGGCGCCGCTGGCGATGTCGCGCAGGAAGATGTCGTCCAAGCCGGCGGTGTCGCCGTTTACCAGATTTGTTGCGCTGGACACAAACACGGCAAACAGCCCGTCACTTGAAAGTCTCGCCGCTTTGCTGTGGTCGTCGCCCTGGGTCTCCGTCGAAGACACGCTGATGCGCTCCAGGTCGGAGCCGGACCGCCACAGGAAAATATCGGTGGACTGATTGCTGTCGCCGGCCACCAGTAACTCCGAGGTGCTGCGAAAGATCACGCGGTTACCGGACCCATCGATCTGCGCCTGGTCCGAATCGCCGTCAGCGATCAGCGTCTCGCTGATCAGCGTCATGTCGCCGGTCAGTCGGTCCAGGTGAACAACGTCGAGATTCGCTTCGAGGTCGGCAGCAAACAGATTGGTTGCGCGGGTGGAGAAAGCGACAAAACGCGCGTCAGCCGAAACCGTGGGGTCAATGCTGGAGGCGTTGGCCGGCGCGCCGTTGCCCGCGTGGGGATAACGCTCGACAGCGCCGGTTTCGCGGTCCAGAAAAAAGATGTCGGTATGCTGGCCGTCATCAATCAGTTCGTCGTCGAGGATGGAAGCCTCGGAATGGAAAACGACAAAGCGCGGATCATCGCTGATGTCGGGACGGCGGCTGTGACCGTTGCTGGCGGTGGGCACCGGGTCGGTGGCCACGCTTTCGGTTTGCCAGGTGCCGTCGGCGCTGGCCCAGGAGTGGATGTCATTGATGGTGACGTTCTGGTCCGCCACGGTCAGCTCGCTTTCGCTTTCCACGCAGACCAAAGACCCGTCCGGACTGATGGCCGGGCCGGTGGCCTGAGTGCCGGGCACCGTAAGCAACGGCGTCAGGGAGGCGCTGCCCCGATCGTAGAAAAACGGCTGAATCTCCGCGACGATTTGCGTGGCCACCAGGTTGGTGGCGCGGCTCTCAAAAACCGTAAATTGACCGTCACCGCTGATGGCGGGCGCCTCGCTTTGACGGTTAGCCTCCCCGCCGGCCTCGGGCAGGTTGATGCGGACAATCGGTGGCGCCAGCAGCGGATCGTGAAGAAAAATGTCCGTCTGGAGGAAGTTGTCGCCGGTGACCAGGTTTCTTGCCCGGGAGGCAAACGCCACAACCTCTCCGCCATCGGTTATTGACGGTCGCTGACTGCTGCGGTCCGGGTCACCGCCGGAGGGGTCGACAGACAGCCGGTCAACCACGCCGGTAACGAGGTCTTTGCGAAACAGATCTCGATGGAAGTTGTTGTCGTTACCCACGAGATCGCTGGCGTCAGACAGAAAAACCACCGTTCGGCCGTCGTCGGCAATATCCGGGTCGTGATGGCAGTTGTTCGCCTGACCACCGGTTGCGGTGGTTGAGGCTCTCTGAATGCTTTCCGTGGCAAGGTCGTAGACAAAAATGTCGGTGCAGTTGTCCGTGTCGCCGGTCACCAGATTGGAAGCCGCCGACCGGAACACCACCTGCGTTCCGCTGGCGTTGATGCGCGGCTGGCTGCTTTGTGCGTTGCCAACCTCTGTGGCGGTTCTGGAGATGAGTTTTGTTGTGCCCAGCGTCCGGTCGCGCAAAAAAACGTGGACCACGCCAGTGCCAGGGGCGCCCGGCGCGAGGACAGCGGCTGATTCGAAAACCACGAAACGGCCATCGTCACTCACATCCGGGCGGAGGCTGTTGCCAGGCGCCCCCAGACCGGCGTCGTCCACGCTGACTCGCTCGAGCGTTTCCATCGCCCGGTCCCGCAAGAAAATATCCGCGCTGCCATTTTGGTCGCCGGGGACGAGATTTTGCGCGGTTGAGCTGAAGACGACGTAGCGGTTGCCGCCCAGCCGGCAGCTGCTGCTGTCCGCGTTGCCCTGAACCCCCAGTACCAGCGGATCCTCAGGTGTAGAGATCAGACTGATTTCCTGAGCCTGGACGCCTGCCCCTAAAAATAGAGCGATCAAGGTGATGGACCGCAACTTCATCGCGGCGTCACCGGTTGTTCGAACCCGTCGGCGAAGGGCAGTCCGGACCCGGACGCTGTGACAGGTTCCAATTGGTAACGATAGACGTCGGTAAATGCCCGGTTGGTGTCTTCGGGAACCAGCGCAAAGCCGGTATCAACAACCACCTGGGTGCCGGTGTCGTCAATGGTGAACCGGTGCGGAAAGACCGGGCCGTGGTGGAAGCCGTCGGGCAGCTCCAGCACCTGGGCCTGCTGGCCTGTGACGTCATAGCGAACCAGATCGTTCTCGCCTCCCCCCAGCATTTTGAAGACCACGTGGAGTCCATTGTTAGACAGCACCGGTTCGTAGGCTTGATCGAACGAGGTGGTCCCACCCGGGCCGGTAATCTCGATCGTGGTGTCGGCCAGCCGGTCATACAGGAAGACATAGCGCTCGACTCCGATCAGCTGATCGAACACCACATAGGTGCCGCCCGTGGAGACCTGGGCACGATTGGCGTCTGCCCGGGCCATGGGGTTCGATACGAGCGTGGTTGTGCCCGGCAGCAGATCGCGAAGGAATACCGCTTCCTGGGCCGAGTGCGGCGGATCGACAAGATTGTCTTCATCGGAAAGAAAAACCACGTAACGGCCGTCGCCGGACAGGTGCGGTCGCTTACTGCGTCCGCTGCCGAGTTCGCCCGCGCTGGTCACCGATACCAGCTCAACCTGCTGCGGGCCGCGCCAGTGGTAGACCTGGTCAACCCCGTTGGCCAGCCCTTTGGCTGACCCCAATTTGGCCGGTGCAGGCAGGTTGGCTTCATCGGATACATAGGCCACCGATCCGTCGTTGGCCACCGAGGGAAAGTGGCCCTCAACGCCCGTGCCGTCGACACCTTCGCTGACCAGTACGATCTCCATTGAGTCCAGGTCCACGCGGTAGATCTTCGAGGTACTGGAATTGACGCCGCTCACCAGATCCGTGGCCCGGGAGCGGAACGCAACGTAGCGACCGTTCGGGCTGATAGCAGGCTCATCGCTGCGGCCCTGGCCGGGTTCCCCGCTCAAGCCGCGCGACAACAGCACGTTGTCGCCGCGGTCATGCAGATAGACCTGGGTCAGCGAGGAAGGAGGCTCGGAGATGGAATAACCCGCGTCGGCGTCGATAAAGCGGCCCTGGGACACGAAGACAATAAGAGACCCGTCAGCGCTCACTGCCGGCGCGTAGCTGGCAGCGAGGTCGGTCGAGAGCGGTACCGGGGCACTCGCCACGCTGACGCGTTCGGCCATCATGCCGGGCTCGACCACAAAAACGTCGTTGGCAGCATTCGTATCGTCTGCCACCACATCGGGCGCGTCGCTGGTCAGGCAGACCATGCTGGTGTCAGCGCTCGTTGCGCTTACCACCAGCGGCTCGCTGGCCTGGGCAAGCAGCAGTAATTCACCGGTCTGCAGGTCTTTCAGATAGGCGTTGAGCAGACCATTGAGCGACCCATTAAGCGACTGGGCGAGGCTGTCGGCGGCACTGGAAAAAGCGACCGATGTGCCGCTGTTTCCTAAAAAGCCGCATTCGGTCTCGCCATCGCTCAGTTCGCCCATGCTGCCGGTGTTGGCCAGCATGGTGTCCCCGGAGGTGAGATTGTGCAGGAACAGATCAGCAAGGAAGTTGCTGTCGCCGGGCACAATCGTCGAATTCCCGGTTTGGAACAGCGCTTTTTCTGCATTGCCCGAAAGCGCGCAGGCTGAGCTGCTCAAGAATCCTTCAACGCCATTGCTGTCCACCGAAACACGCGTCACCGCGCCGGTGGCGATGTCCTTGATAAAAACATCGGTCATGTTGTTGTTGTCACCAGCGGTCCAGGCCGCGGCGGTAGTGAGGAGCGCGTGACTGCCGTCGTCCGAGAGGTCCCAGCCATCCACGGGAAACACCGTGTGTGCGCCGCTGGCGTCGGTGGACACCAGCTCGATCAGCCCGGTGTCGGCGTCGAACCGAAAGACGTCAGCCGCCCCGTCGGTATCGCCGGCCACGAAACCGCTGTCGGCACTGTCGAACAGAACGTAACGGCCGTCGGCCGACACGCTCACACCGTCCATGCTGGAAAGGTTGCCGGGCGAGCCGTCGGCGAGACGGGTCACGAGCTTAAGCTCGCCGGAATCCCAATTCAGCCAGTAGAGCACCCGTGACCCATGCTCGCCGCCCTGCAGAAGATCATCACGGGTAGCGAACACCAAAACCGGAACATCGCTGCTCATGGCAAGGTCGCTGAACGCGCTGCCCCACACCGGCTCACTGCCGTCGGCGAAATGGTTCACGCGGCGGGTAACACCTGTCAGCCGGTCGTGTACGAAAACATCGCGCAGGCCGTTGCTGTCACCGGGCACCAGGTTTGAGCCTTCGGAGGTGAAAGCGACATAGCGCCCCTGAGCGCTCAGCGCGCATCCGTTGGCATCCGAGTTACCCTGGGTGCCGAGGACCAGTGGATCGTCGGGCGCTGATATCAGTGAAATTTCCTGTGCCGAGCAGCAGCTCCACACCACCAGGATGGCCGCCAGCCACCGCGGAACGGTCGTTGAATACATCGTTGTTGCCTCCGCCTGGAACTGACCCTGAGGATTGTTGAAGGTCTGAACGGAGTCTTGAGAAAGGATTGAAACTTGCCTGACAATTCCTTGAAATTGCCATGAAAAAGGCTTTATCTCATTGGTTTTTCAGTATTTTTTTATGAGATCACCGGTCGCCGCCCAGCACCAGGCTGGGTCCCAGCAGATAGGCCAGGCCTGACTCTCTAACCTCGGATTCCCAGGCCAGTTGCTGCTCGATCGGGCCGTCGCGCAGCTTGAATCCGCGAGCTTCCAGTTCGAAAAGCCGGTAGCCGCGAGGTGCGGCCTGGGCCAAAACCCAGTCCAGCCGCTCCGCGCTGTCATCGGGGGACGTATCGGCTCGGGCTTTGAGAACCGCCGCCTCCAGACCATGGACAAACGATGGGGCCTTTGCCAGGAGTTCGCTGACCGTGTCGAGCTCCCCAACGGCTCGATCGTTCCGCCCCTGGCCGATCAGGGCGGCCGCCAGTATCAGCCGGGCGTCGCGCTCGCTGGCATCGGCGCCATCGCCCCGGGCTTCCGTGGCGGCCTGCCGCGCGATCTGTTCTGCGCCGGCGTAACGGCCTTCGTCGATATCGAGGCGCGCGAGATCGAGTCGCGAAGCACGCATCAGGCCAAGATCATCGCGGCGGGTGCGGGCCTCAAGGGCCTGCTCGAAACGGCTGCGAGCTGTGGCCCAGTCCGCGCCATATCGTGCCAGCGTGCCCTGCATGGTGAGCACGGCCGCGGCGGATTCATCACTCAGCGTTTCCGTCGGCTGGGTCTGCCTCAGCATTTCCACGGCTCCGGCCAGGTCGGCCCGGTACAGGCGGATCCGGGCGCGCAGTATGGTCGCCATCGTGCCGCGGTTGTGGTTTTCCAGTACTCGATAAGCCTGCTCTGCTTCCTTGCCGTGGAATTCCGCCAGGTCCAGGTCACCGTTGGTCATGGCAATGAAGGCCAGCATCATCGATGAAAGCGCGATCAGCGGCTTGCGGTTGAGTTCATGGAAAATCTCAAGCGCCTGCTCGGTGTGTTCTTTCTGGGCGGCAACGTCCCCTTTTTGTGAGTGCGTAATCGCCAGATTGATCAGCGCAATGCCCTCCGAGTTGCGACTGCGAAGCCGTCTGAACTCTGACAGCGCCTGCTCGCCGTATTTGATCGCCTCGTCGTAGCGGCTTTCGTCGGTATACAGGCTCGCCAGGCTGCCGAGAATCTGCCCGCGGATTACTTCGTTATGGGATTGGTCGGCAAGCGCCAGGGCGCGCTGCAACACCTCGCGCGCGTCGTCCGCCCTGGACAGGCGGCGCAGCGGTCCCGCTTGGGACATCAGCGTCGACGCCAGCTCGCGGTCGTTACGTTGGCGCGCAAACTCCGTGGCCGCTGCCGAGAAATAGTTCAAAGCTTGCTCTTCGGCGCCACGTTGACTCGCGATGTGGCCGCGAAGTCTTTTCAGCTCGGCCCGCAGGTAAGGATCGCCCAGCGCCTGCAGACGCTGATCCAGGGACTCGATTCCGGCTTCCGCTGCGTCGAGATCGCCGCTACGGATGGACAGGGTGGCCTGCCACCGCCACGCGTGGGAGGCGGGGCGCAGCAAACCCATTCTCTCCAGCGCGGTGCCGGCCCGGCCGAACTCGACTATGGCGTCTTCGATCTGGCCCAGATGGCGCAGCCCAAGTCCCAGCTCATATCGGGCCAGGGCGGCAAGCGCCGGGCATTCCGACTCGCAGGTCAGCATGACGGCTCTGGCCTGGCTCACCTGCTGTTCAAAGTTGCGCTGTACGCCGGCCAGCTGCGCGGACAGCAACAGCTGACGCGGCGCGGGCACCCGATTGGAGTCGCTCAGGCGCCCGTAAGTCGCTTCCGCCCCATCCCAGCGCTGGGCACCCAGCCGCCGCTGGAGCCCAAACAACGCCATGGCAAAGTCGACATCCTGCGGGAACATCTCCGACAGCACGTGATACCGATCCAGCGCCAGGTGATCGCGCCCCGCCAGGCGGTGTTCGGCGGCCTCCAGCAGGATCTGTTCGGTTCGGCTCAGCTCGGGCAACCGCGCCCGCACTCCGGCAATGGCCGCTTCGGCGAGACTGCGCTCGCCGCGAATGGTATGCACCATGGCCTGGGTCAGGTCCAGACGCGGCGTGGACTGCAGCTCCCTGGCGCGTTTCAGGGCGGGCAGGGCGTCGTCAAGGGCGTAGCGCCGCACCGCGTCCATGGCAAGTTCCGTGCGTTCTTTGGCGACAGGGTTGATGGGCCAGCCATTATCGAGGGTTGGCGTGCCCGCTGGGCCGCGCGGCCATCCAAACCATGCCGCTGCTGCCGCAACGGCGAGCACTCCGGCAGCGAGAGGCATCCACGCGATGTCACGGGCTTTTTTGTTGCCCAGGGCCGGTGGATCTCCCAGGGGGGGCGCAAACTCTTCGGGATCGATCTGCTCAATCGCCGCGGCAATCTGATAGCCGCGTCGATGCCGGGTCACGATGATTCGGGGGTCTTCGGCCGATTCTCCCAGCGCGGCGCGAAGTTCCTTGATCACCTGAGCGAGCGCACTGTCGGAAATCGCCCGGTGGCCCCACACGCTGTCCAGCAACTCATCCTTGGACACGACCTCCGGAGCGGCCTGCAGCAACCTCAGGAGAACGTCATAGGCCTGCGGACGCAGCGCAATCAGTCCCCCGGGCCCCAGCAGCTCCTGAGACCTGGTGTCGAGTAAAAAGTCGACAAAGCGATACCGCATTTCTCCCCTCGTCACCGACCGCCTTCCGGGCCAATCGATCTTCATTAAGAAAAAGAATAGCGGGAATCCAGGGATCGGACCAAGCTGACCTGCCTCGCGATGCAGGCTGACCCACGGTGAGCCGCTTCCCCAGAGCTCGCAGTCGCGCCCACCGCCAGTCCTGTGCGCTTTTGCCGTGTGCCGTCGTTTGCAGCACATAGCCCGGAGAATATCCATGCCGCACCTGCCAGGAAATCAATTTCGAACCGGCACTCGCCCGTCGGTTTCCCGAACCACGCCCTTGATTGTCAAACTCATCGGCGTGCCTTTGCTCTTGATCGGCGCTGCCCTGGTATGGCCGACACTGACGGGCAGCGTGACCGACGGCGACGGCAACGCTGCACCGTGGTGGCTCAAGACGGCCATCCTGGTGATGGGAACGCCCCCGCTGCTGTTTGGGATTTACTGCATCTTCGGCCGCCAGGGGGTTGTCCTCGATCGGGCCCGCGATCGCCTGGAGGCCTGGTGGGGCCTGGGTGTTCCGATGTGGAGGAAACGACACAAGCTCGGCAGGGGACGAAAGATCTCCCTGGGCATCGAACGCACCAGCAGCGGTGAAGGCGTGGGGGAGCGCACCCGTCGGAGTTTTCGCGTGCGCCTGACCGGACGTGGTGGCCCGGTGATCGACAAGTTTTCAAATGCCCTGGCCGCCCGTCGATTCGCCGAGCGCTGCGCCCGTACCCTCCAGTTGCCTATGCTCAATCGCCTGGTGGAGCCGCCGGACCTGCGTCAAATCGAAGAACTGGACAAACCCGTTGCCGCGAGGATCCGGGAGCATGGAATTCCCCCCGAACCGCTGCCGCCACCCGGCACTCGTCTGAGTCTGACACGTGGTTTACACTGGGATGAAATGCTCCTGGACAGGCCCCGCTTCATTCCCCATTGGCCCGGCCTGGCGCTGATCCTGGGGTTGCTCGCCGTGATGTTCTGGTACACGGTGCCGGTGGTTCTGGACAGCGCTACACCGGTGGTATATCGGTTGGCGGCCGGGACGGTCCCCGTTGCCACCCTGGTGGCCCTGTCATTCGACTTCGTGGTGAAAACCCGGGTCACCGTATCCGGCGATGACCTGCGCATCCGCAAGTTCCTGGGACCTCTGGGCTGGGGCAGGCGGTTTCCCCTGGCCGAAATCGAGGAGCTGTTTTTTGACGGCGTGCTGGTCTGGGTGGTCAGTGACCGGGAAAAGTTTTCGATTGGCGGCGGTCACACCGAAGCCGACGCCGCGGCGACTGATGCCCTGCTGCGAGTCTGGGTGGCCCGCCGATTTAAACTTTAAGGCTGCTATGGTGCGCCGCCCGGTGCCGCCCGCTCTCCGGTCGTTCGGCTCCACTGGAAAGCGTGGAAGGCCTAAAATATACGGTGAAAACTGAATCCGGCCCCCTTTCTCGGAGTCTGCCATGTTATTGAATCCAAAAAACTACCAGCCACGCTGTCAGGACGATGCCTCTGAGCGGATCATGCGCAAGACGATTGAGTTCTTCGAGAGAAAGGGCAGGCGCCGCATCAAGGAAGACGACCACGAGCGTGTCTGGTATGCCGATTTCCTGGACTTTGTTGGCCGCGAGCAGGTTTTTGCCAGGCTGCTGACTCCGCCGGCCTATGCGGACGGGGCCGACGGCCATCGCTGGGACAGCCATCGAATTTGCGAGCTCAACGAAATCCTCGGTTTCTACGGGCTGGCCTACTGGTATACATGGCAGGTCAGCATGCTGGGCCTCGGGCCGATCTGGATCTCGACCAACGAGGCGGTCAAGACCGAGACAGCGCAACTGCTGAAACAGGGAAATATCTTTGCCTTCGGGCTGTCGGAAAAAGAGCACGGCGCCGACATCTACTCATCGGAAATGACGCTGGTGCCGCAGCCCGACGGTAATTATCTCGCCCGGGGCAGCAAGTATTACATCGGCAACGGCAACGCGGCTGGCCTGGTCTCGACCTTTGGCAGGATTGACGGCACGGACGACTATGTATTTTTTGTCGTCGATCCGAAGCACGACAAGTACGAATGCATCAAAAACGTCTGCAACTCGCAAAATTACGTCGCCGAGTATGCGCTGCACGACTACCCGATTACCGATGCGCAAATTCTGTCACGCGGCCGCGAGGCCTGGGACGCATCGCTCAACACCATCAACTTTTGCAAGTTCAATCTGGGCTGGGCGTCCATTGGCATCTGCACCCATGCGTTTTACGAGGCCATCGATCACGCCAGCCAGCGTCGTCTGTTCGACTCCGTGGTCACTGACTTTCCGCACATAAGGCAGCTTTTTGTTGACGCTTATGTCCGCCTGGTCTCGATGAAGCTGTTCGCACTGCGCGCCACGGACTACATGCGCGCGGCCTCTGAGGAAGATCGCCGCTACCTGCTGTACAACCCGATGGTGAAGATGAAGGTGACGACCCAGGGCGAAGAAGTGATCAATCACCTGTGGGACGTGATTGCGGCCAAGGGATTTGAGAAGGACATGTACTTCGAGATGGCCGCTCGCGATATTCGTGCGCTACCCAAACTCGAAGGCACCGTGCATGTAAACATGGCCCTGATTATCAAGTTCATGGGCAACTATTTCTTCAAGCCGGGCGAGTTCCCCGTGGTGGGTCAGCGCGATGAGCCCGTCAACGACGATTTCCTGTTCAACCAGGGTCCCACAAAAGGGCTGGGCAAGATCCAGTTTCACGATTATCGCGAGACCTACGCCGGCGTCAGCCTTCCCAACGTCAAAGTCTTCAGGAAACAGATCCGAATCCTGAAGATTCTGCTGGCGGTGGCGCGGCCGTCGAAGGATCAGGGCAAAGACATCGATTTCCTGCTCAATCTCGGTGAACTGTTTACGCTGGTGGTATACGGCCAGCTGATTATTGAAAACGCCAGGGTCCACGCCATCGGTGACGAGTTGCTCGACCAGATATTCGATGTCATGGTGCGCGACTTTTCACGCTATGCGCTGCAGCTTTATGGAAAATCGGTCACGACCAAACGCCAGCAGCTGCTCCTGCGCAGAATGATCAAGCGACCGGTCGTCGACAACGCGCGCTTCGACAGGGTATGGAATGAGCACGTTTCGGTGCTGCACGGCACTTACGAGATGAACGAAGAGCCGGAGGCCGAGGCACGCGACTCCGTCGCAGATGTCGCGTGATCGGCGTCAGAATCAGGCCAGAAAAATCGGATTCACGGCAGGCATGAACCCTAGCTGGATGAGCCATCCTCGGCAGAGTGTTGTCTCGCCAGGTGTGACTCCTGCAGGCGCGAGATCCACTGGTCAACGCGTGTGGACTCCGATTCCAGTTGCTCCGAAAGCATCCGGTACCTGACCACAGACTGAATCCTCGGGTACCTGCGCATCAGGTCTGCAGCCTTAACACGAGCATCCGCCAGCAGCGCTCGCCGCTGCTCCATCTTTGCCATGAGATTTGTGTGCACACCGAACTCCCTGACCCGGGCCCGCCGGGCCTCCTGGTACAAGGATTGAAGCTGGTTGAGTTCCAGCGCAACGTCCCGGGGAATCTGGTTGTTGCCTGACCCATTGCTGCAACCGCAGAGCACCACCATCACCAAAAAAACCATCGTATTGCGACCCATTGAATTCCCTTCCTTCGGGTACTGCTGATAAATTCAATAGATCGTATAGAAGTTTTTGCTTCTCTGTTGTAAACAAGTGTCATGTACGATCGGGGCCGCTTATGGCGGCGGGGCTTTTCTGATTGTCCTTCGACGCGAGCCGCTGGCCGAATTGTGCCATCCGCATGCACACGTACCGCGCCCTGTGATCGACCTGCAGCATCGCATATCGTGATGAAGCTGAAATCACCGCCAAGAGCCGCTCATGACGCAACAACCTGATTCGCCGTCCGGCGCTGCCAGCCCAGAAGCCCTGCTGGAAGCCTTTGTCGATGCGCTGGCAGCCAATGACGCTGATCGCGTGGCGGCGTGTTATGCCAACGACGCGGTCTGCTTTGCCATGGATGAGATGGTTGGGCTTGGACCGGAGTTCGTTCGCGAGTCATGGAACGCGTTTTTCAGCGTCTACACCGTCCGCGAAGTCCGGCTCACCAACACCCGCCTGGAATGTTTCGGGGATACCGCGGCGGCCTGGGGGCTGTTTCAAATGCTGGTGGACACGGTTGACGAGGCCGAGGAAATCGAGCTGCACGGGCGGTTTACCGACGTGGCGAAGCAATTCAACCAACGCTGGCTGTTCATTGCCGATCACGCATCGGTTCCCCTGCCTCCCGAGTGAAATGTACGGCCTGCCATCCCGGGCGGCGGAGCAGAGCCGGCCAGCCGGCGCCGGACAAACCGGTAGCGGGCGCTCAAGCGATAGAGGCAGGCATCAAAGGTTCTGCTGATCTGGGTTGCATTCCTGATCCTCTCGATGTGAGGCCAGGTCGCGCGCCGGCCCTCCTGCAGGAGTTTCGCCACCTGGGTGGGATTGGGGTTGGCGAAGATCCTGCCCAGACCAGGGGCGCGCCGAGCCGGGTAGATGGTGATGTCGCCGCTGTAATCCTGCCGCACCACCGCGTGGGCTGCCCTGACTATCGAGTTGACCCCCGGCAGGTCGAAATTCCGGTCCACCAGATCCAGCACGTGCTCCAGCTGGATCATGGGTGACCTGACGAGCAGGCCGTGAATAAATGGCACCACACCCGACTGCTCGATTTCCTTGCTCAAGAACGGGACCACGTGGGGATTGGTCTGGCTGACAATGTAGTGATTCACGTTGTGCTGCCGGTTGACCCGATCTTTCGGAACGTCGTCATGCACCGATCCATCGATCCACCGGCTTTGAGGCAGGTGGGCAACGGAACGGCCGGCGTAATTCCGGGCCCTGAGCTGCACGGGTGGAAAGACTCCCGGGATGGCGCAGGATGCGAGTACGGCGTTACGGATCAGCACGTTGGGCGCCGTGAGGTAATTCAGCAGCCGGGGAAACTGGTGCCGGTCGGAGGGCGACACGGAGATATTCAGGATTCGCCGGGTCTTTTCGTAAGCTTCGATAAAAGTCAGGTCCGGGATGTTGCTGTCGATGGAGCGGCGCAGCACGCTCTGATCCATCAGGCTACCAGCCTTGACCGCGTCCTGGACGCCCATCAGGCGGTTCCACTCGAAGTCGACGTTCTCCGCCCGCAGACGTTCCGCCAGTTCGGTATCCGTGTGGGTGGCGATAACGCCGCCAATTATGGACCCCACGCTGGAGCCGGCCAGCACCCGGGGCAACAGACCCTGCTCGTGCAGTTCCGCCACAACGCCCACGTGAAACAGCCCCAGCGAGGCGCCGCCGCTGAGCAGCAGCGCGGACCGGCCGAAGCTTCTGGCGGCGCGTTTGAAAAAGCGGCGCTTGATCATCGGCGGCAGGAGGGTGAAGTCCGCATCACACATATCCGTCAAGGCGCCGGTGACCTCATTGACGAAATCGTCGATCAGTTTCTTGGTGCCGGATTTTGCGTGGCGGTAAAGAACCGGGTTGTCCACGTTGCCCAGGTTTCGGTGCAGCTCCTCGCGCAGGCTGAATGTCAGCTGGTCGTAGTCCTTCTGACGCCGCAATCGCCGGATCAGCGCAACCCGCGAGGCGATCAAGCGGTAATCGTAGTCATCACACTGCTTGTCGCGTTGCCAGCGGTTCAGGCCGTATTGCGCGTCGAAAGATCGGGCCGCGTCCAGCCACTCCTGGTAACTGGCTGCCTGGGTCATGGCTTGTTCCGCGGCACCGACTTCGCTTTTCATCCCGGGCTTTCAGCCTGGTGGACAGGCATAGGCAAAACAGAGTCTGATACTGGCGCAGGCGTCTTCAATCACAATCGGGGCTTGTACTTAAGCAGCACTGTGTGACCTGCCAGACAGGCATAAGTATTCAATTCAGCCAATTCAGGCCTGGCCGGTTTCCGCGAAAACTTCGATGTTGTATTGCAAGACCTCACCCCTCCATTTGAGAGTCCGTACCTCCGGGGGATAACGCCTCGCTAGCGATCCGGCGGCGTGGCTTCAAACCCATCCCGGAACAGGCTCTTGCTGGCAATGGGCAATAGCTGGGGTGAGGTGTAGAGGACCTGGCGCCTGGCCGGATCCACATTGTCGATGTTTTCCAATCCGCCACACATCATGTCGGTGGAGCACGGCAGCGGCAAGCCACTCTGAACATCGGTCAGGGAGCCCGAGGGTACCACTTCCCACTCGGCGTTATTCAGGTTGCATACGTTGTTCGCGCAGATTGCGAAAAGCTCGTTGCCTCCCGGCACCGCCGACATGTCGATGAGGATCTCCTGGTCAGTGGCAATGGGTCCGCGTACGCCAAGAATGACCAGAATGGAGTCCATCTCGGTGACCGGGGTTCCGCCGATATTGAGATCCCAGCGGAGGAAATTGTTAGCGTTGAGCGTGCCCAGGGTGCCGTCGGTGGTGACGGTACCGGTGACCGTCAGGTCTTCAATCACGCGGAAGACCTCAAAGGTCTCTTCCTGGGCCAGCGCTGCGCCGGGCAAGCCGGCCAGCAGCAGGGTCAAGGCGACGGCACGCGCTGAGAAACTCTTAGTCGCTGGCATTTTTGAAATTCTCCCTGTGTTGGATTTCCGCTTGATGAGAACGGGTCAGTCCGCAAAATTTGTACTTCTTCTGTGACAAGGCGTCAAACAGACCGGATTCGGATCACGCGGGAAAGCTGATGGTCGAGGACTCGTTTGAAACCGATCCGTTGATCATCTGGGTCGCCCGTTTTTATGATACGGCGGCCGTAACCACGACACAGAGAGATTGAAGCCACCATGCCAAAGAACATTCTCATCACCGGCGGTTCGTCCGGAATTGGTGCCGCCTGTGCCCAGGCGGCCGTCAGCGCGGGTCACAAGGTTGCATTGGCTGCCCGGTCCAGCGAAAAACTCCAGGCGCTGGCAGGACAGCTTGGCAGTGACTCAGCCATCGCCATCAACTGCGACGTCACAGACCCGCAACAGCAGGCCGAGATGTTCGACCGAGCGGTTGACGTCCTTGGCGGGCTGGATGTCGTTTTTGCGAACGCCGGGCTGGGCGCCAGTGCGGTCGGCACGGAGAACGGCGACATCGACAACTTCCAGCAGATGATCATGGTGAACAATTTCGCCGTCACCGTGACCTGCAAGTACGCGATCCCGCACCTGAAAAAGTCCCGTGGAAACCTGGTTCTCATCGGTTCGCAAGCCGGCCACGTGGCTCTGTCCGGTTCCGTCTACAGTGCCACCAAGTGGTTCATTCGCGGTTATGCCAAAAACCTGACCAACGAGCTCGCCCCCCACGGCATTCGCGTCACCAGCATTGACCCGGGAATGGTGGAAACGCCGTTCTTCGACAGTCCCCAACCCCAGGCGCTGCGCACCGACGATATTGCCCAGGCGTTCATGTACATCGTTAAGCTTCCAGTCCACGCGAGAATTGCCGAAATCGAGATCAACCCCATGGTTGGGGCCCATCCCGCTTGATCATTGCACTGGTATGTTCGCCACATTCCTGCCTGTCGAGGAAAGACGTTGTTTTCATCGCAGAGTGCGCTGAGGAGGCACCTGCATTGCCAGAAATCCAGTTCAAGCAGATACTGGATGGTGTCATTGGGCAGCACGAGTTTGATATTTGATGACTGACGCAATGCAATGCCTGTATCCGGCGATCGAGCCATACAGGGTCGAAAAGCTCGAAGTCTCCGACCTTCATACCATCGTGTACGAAGAGGTTGGCAATCCGGCGGGACGGCCGGCTCTTTTTCTGCACGGTGGTCCCGGCGTTGGAATCATGCCGGACTATCGGCGTTTTTTTGACCCGGAGCATTATCGTGTTGTGCTTGTTGACCAGCGAGGAGCGGGCCGCAGCACTCCCCACGCCGAGACGCGGGAGAATACGACCTGGAACATAGTCAGCGACCTGGAAAGCCTGCGGAAACACCTGCAGGTGGACGACTGGGTCGTCATGGGCGGCAGCTGGGGCAGCCTCCTGGCTTTATGTTACGCAATCAAACATCCGGACAGTGTTGCCGGCATCATCATTCGAGGCATATTCCTTGGACGGCAGTTCGAGATCGACTGGATCCACGGCCCAGACGGGGCCGCACTGGTTTACCCCGACGAATACGAAAATTACAGGAAGTTGGTGCCGGGTGCCGAGGATAGCGTCGCGGCATACTGTCGTTTGCTGGCTGGCGAAGAGGATGAATCGGCGCTTACGGCTGCGCGGGCCTGGACGCGCTGGGAAGCTTCGATGATGACGTTATTCCCGGATGAGGACGCGCTTCAACACATGTTGAGCGATCAATCTGTTTTGTCTATCGCGCGGATCGAATCTTACTTTACTGCGCAAAAATTTTTCCTCGACAATGACAACTTCGTTCTCGACAACGTTTCCGCTATCGAGCAGATTCCCACTCGCATCGTCAACGGGCGCTACGACACCATCTGCCCGTCCGTATCTGCATGGGATCTGCACAAGGCACTGCCAAACTCCAAACTGACCATCGTTGCTGATGGTGCACACTCGCCCCTTGATGGCGGCATGGCGCAGGAGCTGGTTGCTGCAGCTGACGAATTTCGGGACGCCAGGCTCTAGGGATTTCCGGCAGTAGTGGGTGGAAACGCCGTTTTTCGACTGTCCCCAACCCCAGGCGCTGCGCACCGACGATATTGCCCAGGCGTTCATGTACACCGTTGAGCTTCCAGCCCACGCGAGAATTGCCGAAATCGAGATCAACCCCATGGTTGGTGCCCATCCCGCTTGATCATTGGCATGCCGCCCTGCAAACAGCGGGGTCAGGTGTCGCATGGCCACATGGCCGTTTTCCGCGACCCGACAAGCTGATGATCTACCGCAACACCCGTACAGGTGACCTGACGTTCTACATCCGGCGCTACCGGGCGACCTCCGATGGAGTTTCGTTAGAATATGGTCAGAATTTGGTCAAGACCTGTGGCCCGTTGGATGCGAGCCTGCAAGCCCGTTCCAGCTGAGGTCCAGACCATGAGATTCATTAATTTGCTACTGACCCTGATCCTCACTGGGTCCACATTTTCCGCTATTGCTCAGACGGCGTTTACCTACCAGGGCAGCCTGGTTGCCAATGGCGAGGTTGCCCAGGGCAGCTTCGATTTTCGGTGTGACCTGTTTGATGACCCGGAATTTGGCCTGATGCTGGGCACGGTATCGATCTCGCAAGTTACGGTTACAGAGGGGGTTTTTACTGCTGAGCTGGATTTTGGCAATGCGGATTTGTTTCGTGGCGGCCCGCTGTATCTGGAGATTCGAGTGGGACAGGGCGGCCAGGGGGCCTCAACGGTGCTGGCACCCAGGCAGCTGCTGACGCCAGCGCCGCTGGCAATCTCAGCCCAGTTCGCCGAGCAGGCAGTCCTGACGCAGGCTGGTGCAGTCAACAGCCTGAGCATTGTGGACGGATCGATTGTCATTGGCGATGTGGACTCAACTTCCATCCAGGGCCGGGTGGCAGGCAGCTGCGCTGGCGGGGAGACGATAGCAGCGATCAACGAAGACGGCAGCGTTGTCTGCTCCGCGCCTCCGCAGCTTGAAACGGGTGAGGGGCTGACGCTGTCCGCAAACACGCTGTCAGTTGATTTTGCCGGCGACGGCGCGGCTACGTCGGCGTCCCGCAGCGACCATCGACATGACGCCCTTTACGGCATTGGGCCGTTGCAGATCAACATTAACGCCACAGGTACGGCGGAGGAAAACGGCACGGCACTAAAAAACGCTGTGGCCGGCATCTCAGACGCCGCTGCCGACCGGCCCTATCTGCTGGCACTGAGCCCGGGGGTGTTCGAGGTGGGCGCAGAAGGCCTGGCGCTGAAAGACTTTGTCAGTCTGCGCGGCGCCGGTGAAGAAAGCACCGTCATTACAGGCCCGGGCCAGCCACAGAATTTTCTAGTGGACAACGCCGTCTTGCGGATGGCCAGCGACCTGACGGTGGAAAACCTCAAGATCAGGTGCACCGGCGGCATTATCACCGAGGCTTACGCAGTGCTGGGCTTGGGTGCCCGGTGGAAGTTGCGGGACGCCGCAATAGAAGTGCAGCGCAACGGCGCCAGTGCGTCGACGGGATTTGCCGGCGGCGTCACGCCGTCTCCCCAAGAACATTCGGGAAGCCTGCAGCGGTTGCGGATTTCCGTTGACGGCGGGTATGGCATCGGCCTGGGCAGCGGGGCCGGGAATCTGGATTTTCTGGAGCTTCAGGGTGTCCACATTCTGGTCAGTGGCGATGGCGTCGGTATCGGTGATGCCGGCGCAGATTCCAATAACGCCAGGCTAATCGTCACCGATACCCGGGTTGAATTGAGCGCGGGCGGGCGGGGCATTGCTGGCTACGGCGAATTCGACGAGGGTCGTTTTGAACAGGTGACGGTGGAGGTATCCGGAGGTGGCTCTGCAAACTTCGGACTGCGTGGGGCCGGCTCCGGCTTTCGGCCGCTGCTGATTAACAGCAGGGTATCGGTCAATGGCGGCACCGATCCGGTGGGGATCAGGATCAACAACGGACGGGTAACCCTGTCAGGGTCGCATATTGAGGCTGCGACGGGCCTTCGCGGCAACGCCACCGGCACTCTGGTGGGCTCCTTTTTCCTGCGTCACAGCGTCATCAATGCGAGCACCGCAATTGAGTTGGTGTCCAGTACGACCGGGCACCGCGTAGAAGTTGATCATTCGGTAATCGACGCATTCCGAATTATCCGAACCGAAACCACCAGCGGCCAGTCCATAGCCCGTTTTGGCAACAGCAAACTGGACGCCAGCGGTGGCACCCTGATTGATATCACCTCCGGACTGGTCGATGCGGTTTGCACAGGCAGCTATGACCGAAACTATCAGCAGGTGTCGGCAACCTGCGACCTGTAGCCGCCGGTCAAAGCTCGCCCAGCAAAAATGGCCGGGTGGCTGCGGCATTGGCTGAATCTGTTTCTTGGAGTGTTAGCGGAAACACACGCAGGTTGAGTCAGGTGCTGCAGGAGCGGACCTCCTTATGACGTTGTGAATGTGGAGACAGTGAAGATTCCTGGGGCACTCGGAATGCCTGAAGCGCTGAAGTGAAGACAACAGCGTCACGTCTCGCGTTGCCACATTGCAAGTTTCCGCGGTAATTTCAATGTTGCATCGCATGAACTGACCCGCTTTCGGGCGCATGCCAAAGTACTGCGCTCTGTGATCGACGTGCAGCATGGCATATGGTGATCGCGGTGAAGTCGAACGGGCCTGTTGGCCGGCCGCGTTTCCAACACATCCTGACAGGGGGTTTTCATGAAAAAGCTTGAAGCTAACCGTCATTGGTTCTGGATATTGCTGCTGGCAACCGTCCAGGCGGTTGCAGCCCAGGAAAAAGCCGATGATGTCCATCCGCTGCTGCCCGCCTACCAAAGGGCTGCCGCCCTGCAGGCCTACGCAGAAGACAAGTGGGTTTTGAACCAGAACCTGTACCCCCGCTGGATTGACGAAACCAGCTTCTGGTACGACCGCGAGACCGCGGACGGCACCGAGTACGTTCGGGTCGACGCAAAGAAGGGCAAAAAGGAGCCGGCGTTCAACCACAAATCCCTGGCCAAAGCGCTGGCCAAACAGGCAGAACAAGAGGTTGACGCCGCCGACCTGCCCATCAGCGCCCTGGTGATTGATGCGTCCTCCGCGACGTTCAGCGCCTTCGGAAAATCGTGGGAGTTCAAAAAGGGCCGACTGACCGAACTGACAGAGGGTGCCATCGATCCCGCGTGGCGGGTCTCACCGGACGGAAAACGGGCCGTTTTTTCCAGGGATCACAACCTCTGGCTCAGGGACCTCGAGTCGGGTAAAGAAAAGGCGCTGACCAGCGACGGAGAAGCGTTTTACGCCTACGGTGCGGTCCCCAACGCCACCGGACGCCCGGCTCAAAAGCCCGAATCGGTCTGGTCACCGGATTCCCGCTACCTGCTCACCGCCCAGACCGATGAACGCAAAGTGAAATCCCTGCCGGTGATCGATTATGCGCCCGCGGACGGCAGCATCCGGCCCAGGGTCGTCGACTACCGCCAGTCCCTGCCGGGCGATGAGCACGTCACTCGCTTCCGCATGGCCGTGATCGATACCGAAACCGGCGGGCAGACCCGCATCCACTATCCCGATCTCGCTGCGGTGCGCATGAAAGACACGCCCCTGGGCGGTAACCGCGCCTGGTGGTCAGCCGATTCCAGCGCCGTTTACTTCGTCGATATCCTCCGAGGCGAAAAAGAAGCCCGGGTGGTCAAGGCCGATCGGGATTCCGGCGCTGCGCGGATTGTGTTTACCGAGACCACCGACACCTACCTGGAACTGGGATTGAACGTTTACATGCCCGCTTCCATCGTGCCGCTGCCGGAAAGCAACGAATTCATCTGGTACTCGGAAAAGTCTGGATGGGCCCACCTTTACCTGCATGATGCTGACACGGGCAAGGAAAAGCGGGCGCTGACTTCTGGCGACTGGCGGGTCAGGGACGTCCTCGGCGTAGACGCCGAAAACCGACAGCTGTTCATCAGCGTGGGCGCACGCCGGCCCGATGTGAATCCCTACTACCGGGAAATCGCCCGCGTGGACCTGGATAGCGGAGACCTGACGATCCTCAGTTCGGGAGATGATGATCGCCTCGTTCTTTCCAAAGGGGATTTCTCCCTCCTGTTGCTGACGATCTTCGGGATGGATCCGGATTTAGTCTCAGGTGTAGCCCCAGGTGGCGCCTACTACGTCGAGACGCGGCAGCGCCCGGACCGGCCCAATACCACTGTGCTGATGGACGCCCAGGGCGAAGAGGTCATGGTGGTAGAGCAGGCGGCGCTTAACACCATGCCGGAAGGGCAGCCGTGGCCGGAGCCGTTCTCGGTAACCGCGGCCGATGGCTCAACGGATATCCGCGGCGTGATGTACCGCCCCCGGGACTTTGACGAAAACAAGCGCTACCCGATCATCGATTACATCTACGGCGGCCCCCAGGTGGCCGTTGTCCCGAAAGCCGCCTACACCGGCAGCTCCATTGGATTTGACGCCGCGGCATCGCTTTCGGAACTGGGTTTCATCGTGGTGACCCTGGACGGGCGTGGCACCGCCGAAAGATCCCGGGCTTTTCACGAGACTTCTCACGGCCAGATCCACACCGCCAGCAACCTGGAAGACCATGTGGCGGGCATCAGGCAGCTGGCTGAGCGCTTCCCCTACATGGACATCGATCGCGTCGGCATCACCGGGTTTTCCGGCGGCGGCTACATGGCCGCACATGCCATGCTGAAGTTTCCGGATTTCTTTAAGGTGGGCGTATCCGGCGCCGGCAACCACGACCAGCGGTTGTTCTGGCACACCTGGGGCGAGCGCTACCAGGGCCTGCTGGAGGGTGACAATTACCTGGAGCAGGCCAACCTGACCCACGCCGAAAATCTCCAGGGCAAACTGATGTTTATTCATGGCATGCTGGACCACGGTTGCCATCCCGGCGGTCTGTTCCAGCTGACCCAGGCCCTGATGAACGCCAATAAAACCTTTGACCTGGTCCTCATGCCCCAGGCGAGGCATGAACTCCCCGGCTACGCCATGGTTCGAAGCTGGGATTACTTCGTCAGACACCTGGCCGGCAAGGAACCCCCAGTGGGTTTCAGCGCCAAATCCTCCGGTGATCTGACCAAGGAAAAGGTCATTGCCATGCAGATGGCCGCCCAGGGCGGCGACGCGATTGACGCGACTGAGCCGATGATGGCCCCCCATGGAAAGAAGGCGCTGGGTAAGCCCGTTGGCGTCATCCTGGAAACCTCGGCCGGGAAGATTCATATGAACGTGTATCCGGAGGCGGCTCCAAAATCAGCTGGCAGCTTCCTTGACCACCTGGACCAGGGCCTTTTTGACGGCGCGGCTTTTTACCGTGTGGTTCGCAAGGACAACGACAACGGCTCTCCGATTATCGAGGTTATCCAGGGCGGACTCACCGACCCCGCCGGCGCCCTGCCTCCAGTCGCACACGAAACCACCGAGCAAACCGGTCTCCTCCACACCGATGGAACGGTTTCCCTCGGCCGGGGCGATCCCGGCACGGGCAGCGGCGCGGCCTTCTTCATTACCATCGGCGACCAGCCCAGCCTGGATTTTGGCGGCATGAGAAACCCGGACGGTCTTGGATTTGCCTCCTTCGGTAAAGTCACTTCGGGTATGGACGTGGTGCGCAGGATTCAGCAGATGGACTCCACCGCGCCGGTGGAAGATGACTATGCCAAAGGTCAATTTCTCAGCGAACCGGTGATTATTGGGAAGGCCTACCGCACAACGCGGTAGCCCTCTCAACAGGCCAGGAAGGAGGCTGGCCCTGGTCGGCCGCGCAGCCGGCTGCTGGGGGTGAGGCGCGGCTTTATGCTACGGTCAAAACCAGTGTCCCTGCCTGTTGCGGAGAATGACCATGCGCTGTTCGCTGACTGTTTTCCTGATTGCAATGTCCCTGGCCCTGGTCCTGAACATGGCCCAGGCGGACACCCTGGCTATCACCGGCGCAACCATTATTGATGGCACCGGCGCTGATCCGCTTCGCAAGGGCACGGTACTTGTCGAAAACGGCCGCATTGCCGCCGTTGGACGCTCGGGGGACGTTGCGGTACCGGATGGCGCCAGGGTCATTGACGGGAAAGGCAAATTTGTCATCCCGGGCCTGATGGACGCAAACCTTCACCTTTTCCTCAACCTCGACACCGAAACCCTGATCAAGTACGAGGACCGTTATGACGAGATCATCGTCGAGGCGGCCCAGATAACCCTGAAATCCGGCCTGACAACGGTGTTCGACACCTGGGGGCCCAGGGCTGCCCTGGTCAAGGCCCGGGATACCATCAACGCGGGTGAGGTTCCGGGGAGCCGGATCTACCTGGCCGGGAATATCATTGGTTTTGACGGGCCGCTGTCAGCAGATTTCCGGGGTGACGCGGCCGCCCATTTCAAGAAGTCCGTCGTCAAACGGATCAACGATACCTGGGAGGAGGGAACCGGCCGCAGGTTGACGTGGATGGGTCCTGACGAGGTGGCAGACGTGGTGAAAGACTACGCCACCAGGGATATGGACTTCTTGAAATATGGATCAAGCGGACACACGGAGATGAGCTTCATCTCGTTTTCGGGGCGAGTACAAAAGGCGATCGTAGATGCGGGGCACGACGCGGGTATGACGGTTCAGGTACACACCACGTCGGTGGAAAGCCTGGATATGGCCATCGAGGCGGGCGTGGACATTCTGACTCACTGTGAGATTACCGGCCCAACGGTGGGAATGCCCGACGAGACGGTTGGCAAACTGGTGGAACGCCAGATTCCCTGTTCCGTTTTACCGGTGACCAAGCGCCGTATTGATGCGTTGAAGGCGGACAAGCCGTCCAACTTCCTGGTGCCCTTTATGGTTACGGGCAGGGCCAACACCAAAAAGATGATCGACGCCGGCGCGATTCTCCTGCTGTCCACCGACGCGGGTATTGAACATCCGGTAATGACGGCTGAATCCGAGGTAGACAGCATTACCGTAGATCAGCGAACCGCGGTGGGTGAAGGGCATTTCAACGCACTGGTGGGTTTCGAGGAGATGGGCATGGACCCCATGGAAATCCTCAAGTCCACCACCAGCCATATCGCCCGGGCCTACCAGCTGGATGACGAGATTGGAACGGTGGAACCCGGCAAGATCGCAGACCTGGTCATCCTCAGCAGCAATCCGCTGAAAAGCGCGACCAATTACCGGACCATCGACACTGTCATCAAGAGCGGCAATATTGTGGACCGGGATGCGTTGCCGTTGGCGCCCCTGATCAGCAACCAGGTACCTCCTGAGCCGACAGAAGAATGAACGAAGCATCGATGGTGTAAGTCCCGCGACTCTCTTCTCTCAGTCGACAGATTCTTTGGTCTTAACGAACCTGATCAGCTGCAAACCCCGTCCCGTCAGGGGTTGCACCTGGTCCAAAGCGTCCCGTTCGGGGTGAGCAAAGAAGATTTCCTCGGTCATGCTGCGTCCGTCAATGGCGTGGCGGACGACCAGCGTGCGCTCCCCGTATTGGAAAGCGGAGTAGATCACGTCGCCGAAGACCGAGAGTTCGAGCACGATTCCGTTCTGCTCGTCCAGGACAAAACGACCATCGTCCTTCCGGCATAAGCGATAGTCCTTGACCTGTCGCTGTTCCCCGCCCTCGGAGTAAGTGGACCGCCAGATGAGACAGTCATCATCCGCGTCGTCGCCGACGCCCACCTCAAGTATGACCTCTACCTGGGGAGGGTCCGGGCGAAGCGGTAGATTTTGCAGGCTGCCCGTCCAGACGCCGTGCCACCGCGGGAGGATGGAGGTATCGCCTGCAGGTTCCTGCCGGGCCAAAGCTCCCCATGACAGCAAAGACAGGACCAGCAGCGGGATCGCGAACCACCAGGGTTCGCGATCTCTTTGCGTGTGAGCCCGAATCACAAGTCGGAATCTCGAAGGAAAGTTGCGCTGCCCAGGAACCCCCGTGCAGCGGCGACAATCGAGCCGAGCCCTTACAGATCAGGCATCAATTGCGTATATCCCATATAAAACGAGCGTCCGGCAAACCCCTGCCGACCCGACAGTCCGTTGAGCGATCCTCGAACCAGATCAGGGTATTCATCCGTCAGGTTTCGGACACCGCCGTAGATTCTCGCGTTGTCGTTGAAACTGTACCCGACCTGCAGGTCATGGTTGATGAATCGGTCCACAAAAGGATCGTCGATAAACTCAAAAGCGGTATCACGCTGGGCGTTGATCAGCGGCGGCCGCAAGGTCTCGGAGCTGTAGTTGACGCCCCAGTTGGCGTCCCACTTGCCCCAGCGCCAGGTCAGGTCAAAATTCGCCACCCATTCCGGTGCCGAATTACCCAGGAAGGTGTTGAACAACCCTACCTCGTCGGTCAGTCCGGGTAACGGCGTGCGCTGAACATCCAGCTTCTCCAGGCGGGTGGCATTCAGCGCCAGGCTGATATCCCCGAAAGACTCGAATGGCAGCTGATAGAAACCGCTGAGCTCATAGCCGGAAGTACGGATTTCCGCGACATTGACCGCCACGATCTCTACGAAGTTGGCAAAGCCGGTGGTCGGGTCACGCCCGATCAGGTCGCAGAAGACGTTATCCAGGGACGCGGAGTCGTAACAGGCGTCAAAAATGGCCTGTTGATTGGGGCTTAGCACAGCGTCTTGAAGCTCGATGTCGAAGTAGTCCACGCTGAGCGTCAGGCCGTCAACGAATTCGGGCTGCCACAGCAGACCAATGGTTTCCGTATCGGCGGTTTCTTCGTCAAGGTTGGGGTTACCCCCGGTGATGCCCGGAAAGAAGGTTCCGAGTTGCGGCATGAAACTGTCAGGATCCACGCCGAGCGCTGACAGATCGGTGGCACAGTTTTGACGACGGAATTCCGTGCCCAGATCAAGATTGTCTACGTTGCAGGGGTCAAACTGCCCCAGGGAGGTCGAAATATTGCTTCTTTCCTGGAACAACTCCTGGACGTTGGGCGCCCGCACGGCTTCGGATACGGTGGCGCGAAGGGTCAGGCCCCCAAAGGTCTCGAAGGTAAATCCGCCCTTCCAGGTTGTCGTCCTTCCAATGGTTGAATAGTCCGACCAGCGCACAGCTCCGTTGACGGTCAGACCACGCACGAAGGCATTGGTGTCGCCAAGCACCGGTGCCGAAAATTCACCGAATGCTTCCAGCACATCGAACTCGCCAGCGAGATCACGACCGTTGAACTGTGCGATTACCCGCTCTGTTCCGGAAAATGCGTCGAACCGGATGTCTGATTCTTCCTCGCGGTATTCGGCACCCACGACAAAGTCGATGGGTCCTCCGGGCAAATCGAACCAACCACTGGTGTCAGCGGACAGATAACCCTGCACGACGAACTGGTCGTTCTCGGTCGAGTTAGTCGTCGGTATCCAGATCCAGTCGATTGCGGCGGCATTGGACGCACTGTCGGTGGTGAAAGGATTGAACGGGATGCATCCACTTCCCGGTCCGGCCGTGAAGCTGACCGGCCCGAGGGATCGGTCAAAAGAAGTCTGCAGGAAATCGGAGGGCAGCGTGTTGAAACTACCGGGATCCAGGTCGCTGCGGCAGACGATATTTCCGGTGGCTGGATCAACCACGCTGTCCATAGCGGCGATGTAGCGGTCGTACATACGGTTGTTTCGGACAGTAATATCGCGGTCGACTTTGCCAAGATTCACGGACACGTCGTAGCTGAAGCGATCATTGAGTTGGCCCTCCGCCCCGGCAACGATGCGAAAGGTCTTCTTTTCGATTCGCTGGTCAATCAATCCGGAGTCCAGGTCCCAGCGATTGAAAAAGATCGGGCCGGGGTAACCCACCGCTTCAGCGGCGTCCAGCACAGCCGGAGGCAGAAAAGCGTTGTCCCGCGCCGCCTGGCTGCCCACCGTCAGCGAATGCTGCTGCAATGAGCGCGCATCGACATTTGAATAGTGCAGATCCACATAGGGCTGGAATCGATCGCTGACATCGTAATGGGAAGTTGCCGTCAGGATAATTCGCTCATTCTCGGGTCGGGCGCCGTGGCCGAACAGGATCCAGTTGGGAATCCCATCGCCACCAATCTGCCCGGTACCGGCAAAACTTCCGACCGGAAGGCCGTTTTCGAATGGTGTGCCGTCACCGTTGAAGCCCGTGGAAAAAATATTGAACGGGTCGAAGCGTGCACCGCCTTCGGTAAAAAACGCCTCACGCGTTCCCGCTTCGAGCACGAATCTCGGGGTAACGCCATTGACCGTGCGGTTGTCATAATTGTTGATCTGCTCTGCAATGCCGATGCTGGATTCGTCCCTGGCCGTTGCAGGAGTCAACGGACGTTCCCCGTACAGCAGATTGGCCGTAATGTTCCCTCGACCGTCAGAGAAATTTCTGCCGTATGTGATGGAGTACTGCTGATCCCGGAAATCACCGTCCTGGGCGTCGCCGTACTGGGCCTCAAGCGCCAGTCCCTCGAAGTCCCTCTTGAGAACAAAGTTCACCACCCCGGTTACCGCATCCGCACCGTAAATGGCCGACGCGCCGCCTGTCAGCGAGTCGACCCGCTCAATAAGAGCAAGAGGAATCACGTTGGTATCGACGGCCGTCGTACCGCTGAAGCCGCCCACAAACCGCCGGCCGTTAACCAGCACCAGCGTTCGGTTGGTGCCGAGGTTTCGGAGGTTCAACTGATTTTCACCGTTACTCTGTTCCGACTCGCCGTCGGAACCCACCAGCGCCCCAACTTCGCGAACGATCTCCTGCACGCTGGTATTGCCAATGTACTCCAGCGCCTGTTCGTCCAAAGTCGTGACAGGATTCAGCGATTCCAGGTTCTGCGAACGTATCCGGGTTCCTGTGACAATCACTTCCTCGATAGCCACGCCTTCCTCATCGGAAGCCTGTGCCAAAGAAGGTTGTCCCACAATGAGAAATGGCACACCCGTCAGAAGAGCCAGCCAGATGGATTTGATGCTCATGATTCCAACCCCCTCGTTTCAAGTTTCTGAATGGTTCAGCGCGACTCCCAGTTTAATTAAAAACTTTCGCTGTTCCACTTTTCGGGAATGCGCAAAGAATCGCGAGACCGTGCAGCGTGGACAGCCAAACAATTCTTCAACGCATCTTGCCGGTCTATGGGGCGCCGCTCAGACCTGAAACAGTAGAAACTCGCGCCGATTCTTCGGTCCAAAGGTCAGGTGATGCGGATCGCGTCGGTCGCGGTAGTTCTGTCGCTCCTGCTCCACGAAATCGTTGCCCGCGCGGAGTCGCGCCTCTTCGATATCGATGCCGTAAGGCTTCATCGCATTCAGTCCGAAGATCTTT
>JAAUYH010018991.1_pt1 | contig 140628 bp, 130 predicted proteins | sample 7278061 | NCBI WGS metagenome assembly JAAUYH01 (sample SAMN14350203, study PRJNA611818) | marine sediment metagenome | isolation source: surface marine sediment (0.6m) | place: French Polynesia: Moorea | collected 2018-08 | reverse complement strand
ATTTCAAACTGCGCCCGGTCACCTCGGCCAGCGGCTCAGCGGCACCTGCCAGGGCTTGCCTGAATGCCTGGTTCCAACCGTCGTCGCTTCCCTCGAGGTCAGCGTCCGGCATGGGCCAGACGTAGGCGCCGGTGGCGTACAGCTCTGCCAGCGTCAGGTCGTCCAGGTCGCGAACCAGCAGCCACTCACCCTGTTCGCCCCGCCGCACCACACTGGCCCGCCGCAGGTTTTCCAACAGTTCCTGCACCTGGTGGTCGTCAGCGCCGGGCTCCTCGCGTAGCAGGGCTTCGGTCTGAAGTCCCCTGCCCTCGCTCTGTGCCCGCCACAGGTGTCCCATCAGCCGGAACAGCAGAAGGAATTCCGCCTGAACCGGGTAACTGGCGCCGCGGCGGTACCGGAAGCTGCCCAGGGACGCGGTCAGGGAAGCACCCAGCAATATCACCGACCAGGACAGGTAGATCCAAAGGATGAAAATGGGTACCGCCGACAGTGCACCATAGATACGTTCATAACCGTCAAAGCTGCGCAGGTACAGTCCAAAGCCCGCCTTGGCCACCTCAAACATGATTGCCGTGATCACCGCGCCGAACAGCGCGTGGCGCCAGGGCACCGAGCGATTGGGCACGATGAGAAATCCGAGAAAAAACGCCAGCACCGTCACCAGGGCCGGCGTCAGCGACAGAAGCATCCCCCGCAGCATGCCTACAGCCGGTGCGCGGTCCAGGATCTCCAGCGAAAAGAAATAGGAGCTGATGGCAATGCTGCTGAGCAGCAGAATCGGGCCAATGGTGAGTACCGTCCAGAATATGATGAAACGACTGAGCAGCGGCCGCGGCGTTTTGACCCCCCAGATTCGATTGAAGGTTTTTTCCACGGTGAACATCAGCATCAGCGAGGTCACCAGCAGAAAAACCGACATCGCGGCGGACAGCCGGGTGGTGTCCGTGGCCAGGCTGAACAGGGTCTGTCGAATTGTCTCCTGTTTTTCCGGGACCAGGAAATCCGCCAGGAAGGCCTGGAACCTCAGGGTCAGGTCATCGGCCACGGGCAGTGCGGCCAGCACGATGGTCACCACAGTGATCAGCGGGACCAGGGCCAGCAGGGTGTTGAACGTCAGCATGCCCGAGTAGGTCAGACAGTTGTCCCGCCCGAACTGACGCGCCACGTAGCGCAACAGGGCCCAGCTGCGCGCCGGGTCGAACGGCAACCGGTGCCACCATGATGTGCCGCCCGCCGGGTTTACCGGATTATGCTCGCTCACTACAATCGTCGCCTCTCAGCACTGTTGAACCGGTCATGACCAGCCAGAAATTCACGATATATCATAACCCCCGCTGCTCAAAATCACGCCAGACACTGCAGCTCATCGAGCAGGCAGGGATTCAGCCAGAGATCATCCAATACCTGAAAACCCCTTTGGAATCCAGGGAGTTAAAAAAGATTCTTAAACTCCTTGGCATGTCGCCGCGGGAGCTGATGCGGAAAAAGGAGGCCCCATACAAAGAGCTCGGACTGGACCGACCGGAGGTCTCCGAAAAAGACCTGCTGCAGGCCATCGTCGACCACCCGATCCTGCTGGAACGACCCATTGTGATCGCCGGTGAGCAGGCGGTCATCGGCAGGCCGCCAGAAAACGTGCTGCCCCTGCTGGGTCAGGGCACATGACGGAAATCCTGGTGCTCTACTACAGCCGCCACGGCAACACCGCGGCCATGGCCCGCCAGGTCGCAAGGGGCGTTGAGCAAACCCAGGCAACGGCACGGATCAGGACCGTGCCCGGAACCGACGGCACGCCGCCGGATTCCGGTCCGCCGCTGGCCACCACCCAGGATCTGGAGGAATGCCAGGGACTCGCCCTGGGCAGCCCCACCCGCTTCGGCAACATGGCGGCGCCGCTGAAGTCGTTCATTGACGGCACCATCAATCAGTGGCTCAGCGGCAGCCTGGTGGGCAAGCCAGCCGGCGTTTTTACCTCCACCGGCTCACTCCACGGCGGCCAGGAAACGACGCTCCTGTCCATGATGCTGCCGCTGCTGCACCACGGCATGCTGATACTGGGATTACCCTATTCAGAACCCCAGCTGCTGAGCACCACCAGCGGCGGCACACCCTATGGGCCCAGCCACGTAGCCGGCGCCGAATCCGACCGCGAGCTCACCGACGACGAGAAAGCCCTTTGCCGCGCGCTGGGTAAGCGCCTGGCCGATACCGCGCTGCGGCTGCAGACATGATCTTCAACCTGCTCTACATGGCACTGATTGGAGTGCACCTGTACTGGCACATCTGGATGAATCCGTTGACCCTGCCGCTGCTGGTGGTCAGCACCCTGCCCCTGCTGGTGCCGCTGCCATGGCTGCTGATGCGCCCCGGACACCGGGTGCGGTCAGCAGTGTCCCTGTTAACCCTGCTCTACTTTGTCTACGCCATGATGGAGTCGGTGGCGGTGCCGGAGTTGAGACTGGTGGCCGTTACCCAGGTCGGGCTGTGCGTGCTGCTTTACGTCAGCCTGATCCTGAGCAAGCACCAGGGCACCACCAGCGCCTAGCAGCCACCTGGCCGCCACCTGGCCGCCACCTAGCCTCCAACATCCGAGCTTCTGCCCAGCGCCGCCAGCTGCAGCAGGGTGTCCAGCAACACCGAGTCGCCCACGGCAAACTCCGGGCGCCCACTGGACAGGGAAAACAGCAGCCTGGCATCTTCGTGATGGCTCATTGCGATGGGGGTAATCTGGTTCACCGGCACGGAATTCTGCTGCATGTTCAGGGCCATGCGCCGATCGAACAGGCCGCTCCGGCCGAACACGCTGGCTCGAATGGGCGCGTCACTCAGCAGCAGCCGGGGAAACAGCAGCTTGGCGAAGCCGGCCACCATCTGCTTGTCGCGGTTCACCCGCTGCAGGGATTGGGTTAAGGGGGAAGCGGCGCCGTTGGACGAGGTGTCCAGCAGCTGCTCATAGATGTCGTCGTTCCAGAGCCGGTAAAGGTCGAGCAGCCGGGTATTGATGGCGTCGGTCAGCGGCATACCGTCCCTGGATGCCAGCACCTCGACCCCTTCACCGGTGATGAATCGGTCACGCCACTCATTGCCCTCAGACCAGTGGGTTTCGAAAACCCGGGCCGGGTGCATGCGGTCAGCGGTCATGAAGGTCAAACGCCGGGGCACCAGGTTGATGCGGCCGTGGGGCAACTCAGAGAAGACCTGGGTGCCAATCAGGTCTCGCGGACAGGGGTTGTCCAGCACTTCCGGCGAGTTTTCTCCGAACAGGTATTCGTACTCATCCTGGCTGGTCAGACGCATGCTGAACACGGGTTCCGCCTGGCCGCCATAGTAGCCGCGCAGATCAAACCCCAGGCGACCGAAGTAGTTGGCCATGGCCTGGTTGCGCACCTTGGGTAATACCGCACGCCGGTCCGTCCACTGCACCTGGTCGTAGCACAGCCGAATATCCCCCATGCGGATCTGGTCGGCGATCAGAAACGGCTGGGGGAACAGCCCGACCAGGGCACGGGATGCTTCCAGCGGCCCGGACATATCGCAGCTGGCGACACTGCCGCAGGGTCGGACCACCAGGTCTTCCGGCCGATAGTTGGTGGTCTGGCCTGCGTCTGACGCCAGGTCCACGTCCGCGCCCGGTTTCAAGCGACCTTTCCTGAATGCATCGGTGGCACTGGCCAGGGCAGCCGCTGTTTCGGACAGGCCCTCCAGGTAGCGTTGCATCAGGTAGGTCAGCGGCGGACCCGAATCGCCGCCGCCGCAAGACTCCAGCCGGACCAGCCTGGTAGCCGCATCCACCCCGGCGGCGACCATGCTGTCGACCTGTGCGGAGCGGTCCGCGCTGGCAAAGTAAGCCGGCCAGCGGTCGGCAAGCCAGGTGTAGGCCCGGGCCGCAACGCTCCATTCAAATGGATTGACTACCGAATCACCTTCCAGGCCGCAGTCATCGGACACCTGGGAGCCCAGGAATCCAATCCAGTAATTGATCCGCTGCCACGGACTCAGGCCCAGCTCACGGTTCAGCGCCTCGGCTTCGTAAGGTCCGGCCGCGCGGCCGGCCAGTTCCGGCTGGCGGGCCTGTTCAACCGCCCAGTCCACCACGGCGTCCAGGCAGCGTTCAAACTGCGCCGCAGAAATGGGCGCCTGGGGCAACGGACCGCCGGTCCGGCTGATTTCAAAGCAGACCAGCAGATCTTTCTCGATGCTGTCGCGTACAGGCTGCGACAGGTAACCCTCGAGGTCTCTGCTGTCCAGCGTGTAGGCAGCGGTCAGGGAGGCCAGGTAGCGCAGTTGCTCAGCCGGACCCTGCTCCGGCTCGCCCAGTTGATCGCGCAGCATTTTTCTCAGCTGCTGGTATACGGTCAGCAGCCCGGGATCCACCGCCTCAATCTGGGGCAGCACGACCGGGTCCAACAGAACCAGCTGATCCAGTACCAGCGCCAGCCTCGCTGAGGTGGTGGCCGGCGGCTCCAGGATGGCTACCTGGGCCATACCGGTCAGCACTTCGATATATTGGGTAAACCTGCCGTGCGGCAACTGCTCGATCGATCGGGCCAGGGCGACCAGAGTCCGGTCCATGGCCTCGGACTGGGGCGAAGACAGAAACAAGCGGTAGGGCGCCATGGACAATTCAACGGTATGGCCCGCCGCATCCGGCGGGCCCGAGCTGAGCAGCGAGGCTACCCGGGACTGCACCAGGGAAATCAGGGGGTCATCGGCACCGCTGCCCAGCTGCGCAAGGTCCAGGGCTGCCTGGTCCTCCAGCGCCTGCCACTCGGACAGGTTTGCGGACAGGGGCAAGGCAGTCCAGCTGCCAATGACGGGCTCAACCAGGGGCAACCACTCGGGATTGGCCGCAATCAGCGTCAGAAAATCCAGCCAGATCTGGGCGGCGTGATCCCGCGCCCAGGCCAGCTGGCGAGCGGGGTCCGCGGCCGGAAACGGCACTCCACGGGTCAACTCCCTGGCACCTGCCGTGGCCAGGAGGCTCCTGCGCGGCAGGGCCCAACTGGCCTCCTGTACCCGGGGTGAAAGCGCCAGCGTCAGGGTCTCCACCGTGCCCGGGCCCACCGGCGCGAACCAGGCCGGAAGCTGTTCTCCCAGCGCGGGCTCGCCGGATTCAAGCAATCGCTGCCAATCCAGCATGCGGTCCGACGGCGCCATGCCGGGTTCGTTGCGTCGGTTGTTGAGATCGTCGCACAACCGCCAGATCAACAGGTGTCGCTGGGCCGCGTCGATTTCTCCCAGTTCCTGATCCAGCCGGTATGCCACCTCAACGGCGAGGCGTTCGAGGTTTTCAGCGTCCACGGAGGCACCCGCGCCCGGGCCGAATCCCATCAGCAGGAAAATCGCCAGCGCGACAGCGCCTGATCGGCGGCTGGTTTTGAAATGAGCAACCATCGCGCTGGCTATACTATCTATCCGCCGACCACGGGCGCAATGGAGACAGCATGAGCATTTACGACGGTTGCCTGACCATCCTCACCACGGGAGGAACCATCGACAAGATCTATTTCGATGCCCACAGCGCCTATCACGTGGGTGACCCCCAGATCGGCGAAATCCTCGACGCCTTCAACATGGCACTGGAGTTTGAAATCATCCCCCTGATGCGCAAGGACAGCCTGGAGATCACCGACGAAGACCGCCAGGCCATACACGACTGCATCGCGGGGCACGCCAACTCCCGTTTCCTGGTGACCCACGGGACCGACACCATGGTTGAAACCGCCATGAAACTGGAAGACCTGGGCGCCCGCAACACCGTGGTCATGACCGGTGCCCTCAACCCCGCCCGCTTCATCGGCAGCGACGCCGTCTTCAACATTGGCTGCGCCGTGGCGGCCTGCCAGGCGCTGGAGAATGGAATCTTCATCGCGATGAACGGTAAAATCTGGAATCCTCGGCAGGTAAGGAAGAACCGGGCAGCCAACCGGTTTGAGTCCACGGATAGCCACCAGCCGAGCGAGTAGGAGGGCCCGGGGGAGGGGCGATCCGCGACAACTACGGGACAAATCCATGCAGCAGCAAGACAGGGATTTGCGCAGCTTCCGGCGCCTGCAGATGTTTACCGGGGTATTCCTGGTGCAGGGGGAACGCGCCTACCTCAGCGAGTTGACCAACGTGTCGGCCGGCGGCGTCAGCGTCAAGCGGCCCGGGACCTGGCATTCCGACCCCGAGGGTCAGTATCACCTCTATTTCGTACTGGACCAGGACCGCATCCTGTGTGTGAAATCCCGAGTCATCCACGAGCAGGATGACCTCGTCGGCCTGTCCTTCGAGCCCGGCTACGCCGTGCAGGCGGAGCAGCTTTTGGCGGAGTCGCGGAATTGGAGGTGAACTCCGTGACTCCGTGGCTCCGTGACTCCGTGACTCCGTGACTAGGTATTCGGGGTTTATGGACCGGCTACGGTTGAATCATTGGAGTACAGCAGGTTGGACGGAGAGTATGCGGGTCCCAAATTCTTGCGCCTAATCACCTAGTCACGGAGCCACGGAGCCACGGAGTCACGGAGTCACGGAGCCCACCATAGACCTCCCCGCCCCCACCCGATAAAATTAACGCCCTAACTCCAAAGAACATCAAACGAGACATCCCCCCAATGAAAATCCTGGTTGGCATCAAGCGTGCCGTCGATTACAACGTTCGGGTTCAGGTCAAGCCTGACGGCACGGGCGTGGTCACTGACGGCGTCAAAATGAGCATCAATCCCTTCGACGAAATCGCCCTGGAAGAAGCCCTGCGCATCAAGGAGGCGGGCCATGCCGAGGAGGTCATCGTGGTGTCGGTTGGCAGCGGCGACTCCCAGCAGCAGCTGCGCACCGGTCTGGCTATGGGAGCCGACCGGGCCATCCTGGTGGAGACCGATGCCGAAATCCAGCCGCTGGGTGTCGCGCGGACGTTTCTCAAGCTGATCGAGGAGGAGCAGCCCGGACTGGTGATCCTGGGGAAACAGGCCATCGACAACGACAACAGCCAGACCGGACAGATGCTGGCTGCCATCTGGGATCGCCCCCAGGCGACCTTTGCCTCCAGTGTCGAGCTGGACGGACAGACGGCAAAGGTCACCCGGGAGATTGATGCCGGCGAGGAAACCATCGAGATTGACCTGCCGGCGGTCATCACTGCGGATCTGCGCCTCAATGAGCCCCGGTTCGTCAAGCTCCCGGACATCATGAAAGCCAAGCGCAAACCGCTGGATGTAAAGACCGTGGACGAGTTGGGCGTGGACCTTCCCAGCCCCATTACCGCAGTGGCTTTTGCGCCGCCCGAGGCCCGTCAGAAGGGCATCATGGTTGAGGACGTGGCCGGCCTGGTCGGCGCGCTGAAGGAAAAAGGACTGGTCCAATGACAAGCATTCTTCTGATCGCAGAACATGACGGCAGCGAGCTCAACGGCAGCACGGCGAAATCTCTCAGCTGCGCCAGTGCTATCGGCGGCGACGTGGATATCGTTGTCTTCGCCGAACAGGCCGACGCCATAGCCGGGCAGGCAGCCCAGCTGGCCGGCGCGCGCAAGGTGCTGGCCTGCCAGCAGCAGGCCGGGCAGTCCCACCTGGCTGCGGTACTGGCGCCGCAGATTGCCGATATGGCTGCCGGCTACACTCACGTGCTGGGCCCATCGACCACCTTTGGCAAAGACCTGATGCCGCGGGTGGCAGCCCTGCTGGGGGTCGGCCAGGTGGCAGACATCATGGATGTGGAAGGTCCGTATCGCTTTCGCCGACCCATTTACGCCGGCAATGCCATCATCACGGTTGAGGCACCGGAGTCTGAAACCCTGGTCGGGACCGTGCGCACGGCATCGTACCGGGCGGCGGACGCCAGCGGATCTGCCCCGGTTGAGTCGGTGACCAGCTCTGCGGCGCTGCCGGACCACACCCGGTTTGTTTCCCTGGACGCGTCTGCAGGAGACCGGCCCGACCTGCAGTCGGCCCAGTTCGTGGTGAGCGGCGGACGGGCCCTGGGCAGCGAAGAGAACTTCGAGCTGATTTACAAACTGGCGGACAGCATGGGCGCCGGCGTGGGTGCCTCCCGCGCGGCAGTGGATGCGGGGTACGTTCCCAACGACATGCAGGTCGGTCAGACCGGCAAGATTATTGCTCCCGACCTGTATGTGGCCATAGGCATTTCTGGCGCGATCCAGCACCTCACCGGTATCAAGGACGCCGGCACCATCGTGGCGATCAACAAAGACCCTGAAGCACCCATATTCGAGGTATCCGACATCGGACTGGTCGGCGACCTGTTCAATGTCGTGCCAGAGCTCACCGAGGCCCTCTCCGGCTAGGCCGGGGGCCTTGTCCGGCTCTGAGGCTGGACCCATGCGACACAAGCGCCCCGCAGACTGGCTGCCCGCGCCGGAACCCAACCCCTGGGTCCGGCGCCAATCGACCCAGATCTACGGCAACCCCTGGATTTCCGTGAGGGAAGACCAGGTGGTGCGCCCTGACGGATCCCCCGGTATCTATGGCGTGGTGGAGCCTGCCGGCATTGCCCTGGGCGTGGTGCCTGTGGATGAAGAAGGATTCACCTGGCTGGTGGGCCAGTTCCGCTACCCGCTGGATCATTACAGCTGGGAGATCCCCGAAGGCGGCGGCGACCCTGAAATGGACCCGGCGGCCGAGGCCGCCCGTGAACTGCGTGAGGAAACCGGACTGCAGGCAGATCACTGGGAGCCTGTGATGACGCTGCACACCTCCAACTGCTTCACCAGCGAGAAGGCCCTCATATTCCTGGCGACGGGGCTGCAGCCCGGAAGCGCCCGGCCTGATGGAGACGAGAGACTGCAACTCTGTCGCCTGCCCCTGTCCGCGGCCCGGGACCTGGTGCTGGAAGGGATGATCACCGACGCCATGTCCGCGGCCGGCCTGCTACGGGTATCACTGCTGCTGGAACGCCGCGGAATACTCGATTCCTAGGCCTCCGGCCCAGGCGATACGTTTCACCAACCCCCAATCTGTCGTAGAATCCCGTAACGCAGCGGGTACCGGGAAGCAGCGGGAAACCCGCATAGATTCAAACCTTTGTATGACTATCTTGCATGTCAGTTGACATCGAAATCGCCGGCTACGACCTGATTCGGGAAATCGGGTCCGGCGGTATGGCGCGGGTGTTCCTGGCAACCCAGACCTCGCTGGGACGGGAAGTCGCCATCAAGGTCCTGAGACGGTCCCTGTCCGGCGGGGAAGATTTTCAGCGTCGCTTTCTGCACGAGGGCCAGCTGCTGGCCAAGCTGAACCACCCCAATATCGTGCCGATTCACGACATCGGCCAGACCAATGATGCCTTCTACATGGCCATGGAGTTCCTGCAGGGCGGCACGCTGTCCGAGACCATGAAGGACGGCCTGTCCGTGGCGGAAATAATCCGCATATGCACTCAAATCGCCCACGCCCTGCAGCTGGCCCACCGGCACAATATCGTGCACCGGGACCTGAAGCCCTCCAACATCATGTTCCGGGACGAACTGACCCCGGTTCTGACGGACTTCGGCATCGCCCGCAAGACCGACGCAGATCACCGGCTGACCAAGACGGGAATGGTGGTAGGTACCCCCTACTACATGAGCCCCGAGCAGATTACCGGCAAGGACATCGATGGCCGGGCGGACCTTTACAGCCTGGGCATCATGTTCTACGAACTGCTGACCGGCGCCCTGCCGTTCAAGGCCGAAGAGCCCCTGGCTCTGGCCATGCAGCACGTGCAGGAAGCACCACCTCCAGTGCCCGGCGATCTGGCCGAACTGCAGCCCATTATGGACAGCATGCTGGCCAAGAACCCGGACGACCGCTACCCGGACATGCTGTCGTTCTGCCGGGCCATCAAGGACCTGGTGTTGAACGAAAAAACCTTCGCCGAGAAACTCACCGGCGAGACCCGGCTGTTCAACTCCGACCAGTTCTCAGATCCACGCTTCGGATCCGGCGGCCTGCAGGTCCCGGAGCGGGTCACCCGGGATATCGCCGCGGCCACCACCGGGCGCCGAAAACCGCCCGGAGCAACCCAGGTGTCCCGGGAAACGGCCCGCCCCACCGGCGGCCCGGCCCGCAACAGGTGGCTGCTCCCTGCCATCGGCGTTACCGCCGCGCTGATGCTGGGGGTCGGGCTGTTCCAGGTGTTCAAGGGTGACTCATCTGGCATCAGCGAATCCCAGAGAGTCGTGGCTGACACCTACCTGGATCAGGTTGACGCTTACCTGACCCTGGGTCGGATCGACCAGCCGCCGGGTGAAAACGCCCTCGACACCCTGAACAAGGTTCTCGAAATCGCTCCGCAGTATTCGCGAGTGGCTGAGTACCGCCCCAAGATTGCGGCCTTTATCGAAGTGGATGCCCGTAAAGCGTTCAACGAGCGGGACCTGGAGACGGCGGCTGATCGGGTAACCGCCGGCCTGGCGGTAGCGCCGGATTATGAAAGCCTGCTGCAACTGAAGACCGAGATCGACAGCCGGATGGCGGCGCTTCAGCGCCAGCGACAGATCACCGACCTGTTGTTCGAGGCAGAGACGTACGCTTCAACCGGGGCCTTGATCGATCCGCCAGGCAGCAACGCCGTGGAGTCCTACCAGCAGGTACTGGACCTGGATCCGCTCAACGAGTCGGCCACCCAGGGCCGACGACGCATCCAGGAGTCGGTCGTGGCCCAGATCAACATGGCCATCCAAACCAACGCCCTGGCCCAGGCCGAAGCCCAGCTGACCCGGGCCCAGGAGCTGTTCGGCAACTCTTCCCTGGTGAATGCCACCCGCCAGAACCTGGACAACGAACGCCGCCGCCAGCGCGAAGAGCTCCAGGTCAGCGACCTGCTGGCCCAGGCTGAAACCCTGAAGACCAGCGGAAACCTCGTGGACCCCGCCGGCGACAGCGCCGCAGACCGTTACCAGGCTGTGCTGATCCTGCGACCCGACAACCAGGCGGCCGAAGCGGGTCTGGTTGAGATTGCCCAGGGGTTCGAGCGCCGCGCCAGGGAGGCCGCCGCAGCCGAAGACTTCAACACCGCGGTTGACCTGGCCAACGCCGGCCTGCGCGCGATTCCCGAACTGCCCAGCCTGGTGGAGATCCAGCAGACGGCCACCGCGGCCCTTGACGCCGAGGCCCGGGAGATTCAGGAACGCCTGCAAACGGCGGAGAGCCTGGCCAACGCGGAGGTGTACCTGGCCGAGGACGGCCAGGACGCACTGAACGCCTACCAGCGGGTGCTGGAAATCGACCCCGAGAATATCCGCGCCCGGGGAGCCCTCAACCGACTGCCCGATCGTATCTACGACACGGCCAGCCAGATGCAGCGGGCCGGACAGTTCGCCGACGCCAGCCTGCTGGTCAGCCGGGCTACAGCCACCTACCCCGATGACCCCCGCTTTCCCGCGCTGTCCGGGCTGCTGGACACGGCGCTGGAGGAACAGGCCCAACAGCAGCGGCTGAGTCAGCTGCTGGCCCAGTCGCGCCGCCTGATCAATGCGTCGCCGCTGACCACGGATTCCATCACCGAGGCGGCCGACAGCCTGAAACAGATCATCCAGGAGTTCCCAAACGAGTTGGAAGTAGTTTCCCAGATCGGCGACCTCACTACGGCCATAGCAGCCCAGGCCAACCGCATGAGCCGGGACGGCAGCGACGAAGCGGCCCTCGGCCTGCTGGGCGCGGGACTGGAGCAGTTTCCCAGCAACAACAGCATGACCCAGATGCGCGATACCATCGTGCAGCGCCAGCAGCGTCGAATCCAGGAAGAGCAGGCGCGCATTGCCGCCATCTCCGGCCAGCTGTCCATCGACGCTGCACCCTGGGGTGAGGTGGTTGAAATCCGCAGCGTCACCGGTGACCTTTTCAGCCTGCCCCGGGACACCACCACGCCGCTGACACTGTCACTGGTTGAAGGTGACTATCGGGTCCAGGTCAGGGGCGGCAACGGCTCCAGCCCGGTGACCCTGGATGTCACCGTGGAGCGCCAGCAGACGGTCACCACCCGGGCCCAGTTCACCACCATGTCGGCCGACAGCTACTTTGAGCGGTCGGGCTGGTGAGAACGCTCTCTACGGTTGCGGCACTGGCCCTGCTTATGGCAGCGGTCCCCGCCCTGGCCGACTTCAAACGTGACTACGGCACCGGCTTGAAAGCGCTCCAGGACGGCGATTACCAGCGTGCTCTGACCGAGCTGGAAAAGGCCATTGGCGACAATCCCAAATCGGCCGCGCGAGTGCGCATCTACGGTATGCGCTTTGAACCATACCTGCCCCACTACTACCTGGGTGAGGCACGGTTTCAGACCGGTGACTGTGAGGGCGCCATTGCCGCCTGGGAAGAAGCGGAGCGCCAGGGCGTGGTGCAAAGCCAGGACGTGTTTGCCGACCTCGGCCGCAACAAGGCCCGGTGCGCGACCCAGGTGGTGGACGTATCCGGCATCGCTGCCACCGCCCGGGAAGCCATCGGCCAGCTGGTGCAGTCAGTCAACCGGCTGGAGGATCTCAGCGGTGAGGCGCGGCTGCGCCAGGAATGGCCGCGCAACCCCGACTGGCAGGCAACACTGGAGCGGAGCCGGGACCGGGTTGGCGGACTGCAGTCCCGGCTGGAAGGCGCCGAAGCAGGGCGTGACGCTGACGCCATTGAGGCGGTTTCTGCCGAGGCGGGAGGCGAAAACGACCAGGTACAGACCGTGCTGGCGGCAGTGGCGACCCGTCTGACCGAAATTGAGCGGCAGCAAAGCCAGGAGCGCGTCGCCAGGGAGCGCAATGAGGCACGGACCGAGCTGATTCGAGCCACCGCGTCCATCCGAACCTCGCTCAATGCGGATATTTCGGATTCATCCATACAGTCCATCGGGCGCGAACTGGAGGACTTCAACCGGCGCTCAGCCGCGCTGCAGGCCAGCGCTTCCGCCCCGGTCAGCCAGTACCGGGACCTGACGCGCCAGATCAACAGCAAGATTCGAGAGTATCGCCAGGCCGTCCAGGACTTCGAAAACCAGCAGCGCGCAATAGCCCGCCGCACGCCACCGGAGCCGCTGCGCCGGGCAGCCGAGGCTTATTTTTCCGGACGTTACGGCGACGCTGCCAGGCTGGCGGACCCCGGTTCCTTCAGCGATACCCGGGCCCGGGTCCAGGCCCACCTGTTCCGGGCGGCTGCCCGGTACAACCTCTACGTGCTGGATGGAGAAAGCAATGATGCCCTGCTGACCCAGGCCCGAAACGATATTCGCTCCATTAAGCAACTGGACGGCAGGTTTTCCCCTTACATCGCAGCATTTTCGCCCAAGTTTGTCAGCCTGTTCGAAAACACGCTGTAACATAAGCAAGCCGTCATTTCCTCAATTGACAACCCCCATGACCGGTGCTTCACTAAGCTAATCGAGCAGGGTATTTTTTTCCTCAATCTGGAATTCAGCTGACTGAAAAGCGGGGATTTTCTCATGCGTAATTATAGACTCGGGCTGCTTGCGGCCGCCTTATTGCTGCCCCAATGGGTGACAGCTCAAACCCAGGAACCCATTGTCCTTCCGGACCGCGAGTTCGCCTCGACAGGATTTCCGGGACTTCCGGTGGACCTGCTGCCCCCGGGAGCCAGGGCGCTGGGTCTGGCCGGTGCCTTTGCTGCCGTGGCCGATGACGCTACAGCCGCGGAAGCCAATCCCGCCGGGCTGACCATTCTCAATCAGTCGGAGTTCTCCATTCATTTCCGGGATTCCGACTACAGCGTGCCCTTTGCCGACCCGGAGGCCCTGGACCCGGGTTTCTCATTCGGTGGCGACACTCCGGCAGCTTTGATCAAGACCTTCGAAGACAGCGGCAGCGAGGTGTCCTTCGCCAGCTGGGTCAAACCATTTGACCGCTGGACCTTTTCGGCTTTCTACCAGAACCAGCTTGCCATCGACGCCACGGCACCCACTGACGACGTCACCAGTGACGTCTTCCTGGACAACTACCTGAACACCAATGCCCTGTCGGCCGAGGTCGACGGCTACGGCATTTCCGGAGCCTTTCGGGTGAATGACATGATCAGCCTGGGGCTCACCATCAAAAACGTCGACATGGAGGTACAAGCCTCGGAGTCCATCCTCATCGAGGACGTGCTGGACATCGAGTTTATCTTCTCCGATCCCGAACTGGGCCCGCCCCTGGGCACCCCGGCTGAGTTTGCCGCGGTCATCGATGACCGGCTGATTGGCAACAGTACGTTGAACGGCGACGACTCTGATGTCGTATTCAATGCCGGAATCCTGATCAACCCTAACGGCGCCTGGTCCCTGGGACTGGTGTACAAGGAAGGCGGTAGCTACAGCATTCCCGGCGTGGTCAACCAGCAGGAAATCCTGCAGTGCGTCGGCTCCGGCGAACTGACCGATTTCTGCAACGCCGTATTTGCATTGATCCCGGAAGTGATCGACAGCCTGAACGGCGGCCGCGTAGTCCCCGGCAACCAGGAAATCGGCATTCCGGACCGCCTTACCTTTGGCCTGGCCCTGCGGCCCAGCGACACCCTGCTGCTGTCCATCGACCTGAATCTGGTGGACTATGAAGACCTTCCCGATCCGCGCCTGAACAGCCTGGGCTTCCGGGACAACTCGCTGGCGGGTGAAAACATCTCCGACGAGTTGACCTACCACGTCGGCGTAGAAAAAGTGTTTCCCCTGAGCGGTGACCTGTTCAACGTATTCACCGTTCGCGCCGGCATCTTCGAAGAACGGGATCACGACGGCTTCCAGATCCTGGACACCGAAGACACCCATTACACCTTCGGACTGGGTGCCGTGTTCCGCAACCTGCAGCTGGATCTGGCCTATGAAGCTTCAGATGCGGTGGACAATATTGTGCTTTCCGGTATTTACAGATTTGATTGAGTGGGTTCGCGAACGCGAATCCCGTGACTAGGTGACTCCGTGACTCCGTGACTAGGTAGTCGGGGCTCGCTGTATCGGCTACCGATAAACCGATGGAATTCTGTGTAGTTGGCGGAGCACGGAAAGTTTTTGCTCACGCAAATCCCTGATCACCCGGTCACCTAGTCACGGAGTCACGGAGCCACGGAGCCACGGAGCCACAGAGTCACGATTCTTCGACTATCCTGAAAGCATCACACGATCCACAGGTGCACCATGAACCAACTACCCGCCTTCCTGCTTCTAACGTTTTCCCTCGCCGCCACCGCCGGTGGATGGGACGACGACTATCGATACGGACTTGAGAGCCTGGAGCGTGGACAGTACCAGGCCGCCATTGGCGCCTTTACCAAGGCCATCGAGGGGAACCCACAGGCCTCTCTGGCCACAAACGGCAAGCTGGACTACCTGCCGTATCTCAACCTGGCCGTGGCCTATCATCAGGCGGGCGCCAATGACCAGGCCCGGGAAGCGCTGCGGGAAAGCGGTCAACAGGGTGTGGTGGCGCGCAGCTTCATGGGTCGCAACCTTTGGGACCGGTATGCCCTGGCCATCATGGCGACTGATGAGCAGATGGTGGCCGACACCTCTCAAGGTGACTACCGCGAATTCGAGCGCAGCGACTACACGCTGTCCGGCCAGGAAGCCCGCCAGATCCGTACCCAGGTGCTGCGCCGCTGTGCGCTTTCAGAAAAGATCGCCAGCGACAACCTGCCCTGGTATTTTCACTACGAGTACGGGCTGGAACTCATGGAAGCCGGCGATCCCCAGCGCGCCCTGGACGAACTGATCCTGGCCGCCAACCTGCGGGAAGACTCCAAGCGCAATTCCCGCATGTACGGCATGTGGTTCACCAACTACCTCCCCTACTACCAGATCGCCCAGGCCCACTCCAAGCTGGGCAACTGGCGCTGCGCCATGGACGCCATGCGGCTGTCGGCCCAGCAGGATGAGTTCTCGCCGGTGGATCCGGGCTACCAGGAGTACTCGGATCTGCAGAAGTTGATCATGCGGCAGGCGGAGGGGTGAGGAGGTTCGCTGGCGCGAACCCGTGACTCCGTGACTCCGTGACTCCGTGACTCCGTTCGCTGCGCTCACGCGTGACTAGGTGACTCCGTGACTAGGTGACTAGGTAGTCGGGGCTCGCTGTATCGGCTACCGATGAAGCGATGGAATTCTGTGTAGTTGGCGGAGCATGGTTTGCTCACGTACATCTCTGATCACCCCAGTGACCTAGTCACGGAGTCACCGAGTCACGGCGCGACCAAAGGGAGCGCCCTACATATTGCTGTAATTCGGCCCCCCACCCCCTTCTGGAACCACCCAGTGAATATTCTGCGACGGTTCCTTGATGTCGCAGGTCTTGCAGTGCACGCAATTCTGGGCATTGATCTGGAAGCGTTTTTCACCGTCTTCTTCGACCACTTCATAAACGCCGGCCGGGCAGTAGCGCTGGGCCGGTTCGTCGTACAGGGGCAATGTCTTTGCAATCGGCAGTTCGGGGTCTTTGAGCTGCAGGTGGCAGGGCTGGTCTTCCTCGTGGTTGGTGCTGGACAGGAACACTGACGACAGCCGGTCGAAGCTGATGACGCCGTCGGGCTTGGGGTAGTCGATAGCCGGCGCGGCGGCGGCCTTTTTCAGGACGGCGTGGTCCGGGGTCTTCATCCGCATGGTGAACGGCATCTTGCCGCGGAAGATGTTCTGGTCGACCCAGGTCATTCCTGAGCCCACGAAGGTGCCAAACTTTGCCAGCATGGGTTCAAAGTTCCGGGCCCGGTAAAGTTCGTCGTAGACCCAGGATTCATTCACCGCGGTTTCGTAGGCGGTCAGGTCGCTGCCGCCCTCGTCTCCAGCCGCAAGGGCTGCGGCCACAGCCTCGGCTGCCAGCATGCCGGTCTTGAGTGCCGTGTGGCTGCCCTTGATCTTGACCGCGTTGAGAAAGCCGGCGTCACAACCCGCCAGCATGCCGCCCGGGAAGCTGAGCTTGGGCAGCGACTGCAGCCCGCCCTTGTTGAGCGCCCGCGCGCCATAGCCTGCGCGGGTACCGTTTTCCAGATGCTGCTTGATGACCGGATGCTGCTTCCAGCGCTGGAACTCTTCGAACGGGCTGAGGTGCGGATTGGTGTAGTTGAGAGCCACCACGTAGCCTACTGAAATCTGGTTATCGCCGAAGTGATAAAGGAACCCCCCGGCCTCGGTATGATTGTCCACCGGCCAGCCCAGGGTATGCACCACCAACCCGGGCTTGTGCTGCTCGGCCGGCACCGTCCATACCTCTTTCAGGCCAATGCCATAATGCTGGGGATCTTTACCCTGGCGAAGATCGAACCGCTCCACCAGTTCCTTGCCCAGATGTCCGCGGCAGCCCTCGCAGAACACGGTGTAGCGGGCGCGCAGCTCGTAGCCCGGCGTGTAGCTGTCCTTGGGCTGGCCGTCGCGGCCGACGCCCATGTCCCCGGTAATGATGCCCTGCACTTCCCCGTTGTCACCGTAAATGACCTCACTGGCGGCAAAACCGGGAAACACGTTCACTCCCATGTTTTCCGCCTGCTCTCCCAGCCAGCGGCACAGATTGCCCAGGCTGATGATGTGATTGCCGTGGTTGCGCATGGGCGACGGGATCAGGAACCCGGGGATCTTTGTGGCGGCTGTTGCGCCTCTCAGGTAGTGAAACTCGTCGTGCTCCACGGCGGTTTTGACCGGTGCGCCCTGGGCCTCCCAGTCGGGGATCAGCTCACTGAGTACCCGGGACTCGAACACCGCGCCAGACACGATATGCGCGCCGATTTCGGAGCCCTTTTCCACCAGGCAGACTTCGAGTTCAGGGTTGAGTTGCATCAGCCGAATCGCAGTTCCCAATCCGGACGGGCCTCCGCCCACCACGACCACGTCAAACTCCATTGACTCTCTTTCTTCACTCATCTTTCTTCTCGATTTCTAGTGTTGATTCAACGATTCCGGCCGAGTCCCAGACCAGTGCCTGGGACACCCGGTCAACAGGGCTCAAGCGGACTGGAGTTCCTCCAGGCCGCGGAAGTATTCCAGGGCTTCGGGGTTGGCCAACGCGTCGGTGTTTTTGACCACCTCATCGTGGACCACGGAACGTACCGCGATTTCCACAATTTTCCCGCTTTTTGTTCGGGGAATATCGGCAACGGCGACGATCTTTGCCGGAACGTGCCGTGGGGTGGTGTTCTCTCGGATGACCCGCCGGATGCGATCGCGTAATCCGTCATCCAACTGGACTCCCGACCGCAGCACCACGAACAGGACAACCCGCACGTCATCCTCCCATTGTTGTCCGATAGCAATGCTCTCAACAACGTCATCCAGCTTTTCCACCTGCCGATAGATTTCCGCCGTGCCGATTCGTACGCCACCGGGATTCAGCACCGCATCAGAGCGGCCGTGGATCACGATGCCCCCGGTTCTCCGGAGCTCCGCAAAATCGCCGTGGGCCCAGACGCCGGGGAAGGTCTCGAAGTAGGCAGCGTGATAGCGTTGATCGTCGGGATCGTTCCAGAATCCCACCGGGGCTGATGGAAACGGTCTCGTGCAGACCAGCTCTCCCCGATGTTCCAGCAGGGGATTGCCCTGTTCGTCGAAAAACGCCACCGCCATGCCCAGGGCGCGACACTGGATCTCGCCACGCCGGACCGGCAGTACCGGATTGCCCTGGACGAAACAGCTGATGATATCGGTGCCACCGGCGATGGAGGACAACTGGAGGTCGGGTCCGATAGCGTCGTAGACAAAATCAAAACTCTCGGGCGCCAGCGGCGAGCCCGTGGACAGGACGGTCTTAAGGCTGGACAGGTCAAACTCGTCCCGTGGCCTGACACCGGCCTTCTCCAGTGCCGAGATGTACTTGGCACTGGTGCCGAACACGGTGAGCCCCTCGTCCTGGGCCAGCTGCCACAGCACCCGTCCCTCACGGTAGAAGGGCGAGCCGTCGTACAGCACCAGGGTGGCGCCCACGGCGAGTCCGGTCACCATCCAGTTCCACATCATCCAGCCGCAGGTGGTGAAGTAAAACACACGGTCGTCCGGGCCGATATCGCAGTGCAGTACGAATTCTTTCAGCAGCTGCAGCAGGGTCCCGCCGTGGCCGTGGACGATGCACTTGGGCACACCCGTGGTGCCCGAGGAATACATGATGAACAGCGGATGATCAAAGGCAACGGGTGTGAAGGACAGCTCCGCGCCGGCCATCCGGAATGCGTCCCAGGCTACGCCGCCCGGCACGGCGTCCAGGCTGATCTCATCGCTGGCAAAGGGAAACACCACCACCTTGCGGATGCTGGGCACCTCGGCCACGACCTCACCCACGGTTGCCAGGCAGTTGAACTGCTTGCCGTTGTAGGCGTAGTCGTTGGCGGTAAACAGCACCACCGGTTCAATCTGGCCAAACCGGTCCACTACCCCGTGCACCCCAAAATCGGGCGAGCATGACGACCAGATGGCGCCGATACTGGCCGCGGCCAGCATGGCAATGATGGCCTCCGGGCAGTTGGGAACGAACCCGGCCACCCGGTCTCCCTGCTTCACACCGGCCTGCCGCAAGCCCTCGGCCACCGCCGCAACTTCCTGTCGGAGCTGGTCATAGCTCATGGCCCGACGCTGACCGTCCTCACCCGAAAACACCAGCGCCTCGCCCGGACCCTCGTGCCGCAGCAGATGCCGGGCATAATTCAGCGTTGCGTCGGCATACCAGCCGGCGTGCATGATGCGGTCGGGGTGCTGCAGGGTGGCGGTGGGAGGGCCATCAAAAGTCACGTCACACCATGCAACCAGAGCATCCCAGAATTGTTCGGGCTGTTCGATGGACCACTGGTAGAGCTGCTCGTAGTTGTCAAAGCCCCGGGCTGCCATGAACTGGTGCATGGCGGAATCTCGAATCCGGGTTTGACTCGGTTCCCAGAGGATTGGGTTTTCGCTCATTGAATGCCGCTTTTATCTACCCAGGAACAGGTCTCCAATCATACCAAGGTGACCCCATTGGCGCTCGGCACTGTCCCCTTTTTGTCATCAGCCATAGCTTCCACTTGACGTTCGGAAAAATATATCGATAATACTCGATATATGGATAAATTAACCGCCATTGAAGCGCTGGCCGCCCTGGCCAACGAGACCCGTTTGGATGTCTTCAGGCTGCTGGTCAGACAAGGCCCAGGCGGATTACCGGCAGGCGAAGTAGCCGATCGCCTGGAGGTACGCCAGAACACCATGTCGTCGCATCTTTCCATCCTGTCCCGTGCCGGCTTGATAACCCGCAAAAGGGAGGGCCGGCAGATTCTGTATGCCACGGACTATGACGGCATGCAGCAACTGCTGCTGTTCCTGATGGAGGACTGCTGCAGCGCGGACCAGGCGATCTGTGAACCGGTACTGCAGGCCGTGCAGTGCTAACGGAGCAAGTGTTATGAAACGATTCCACGTGAACCTCTCGGTCAAAAATCTCGACGAATCTGTCGCCTTTTACAACCGCCTGTTTGGTGCCTCACCAAGCGTCACCAAGAAGGACTATGCCAAGTGGATGCTGGATGATCCCCAGCTGAACTTTTCGGTGACAACCCGCCATGGTAACTCCGGCATCAACCACCTGGGACTGCAGGTGGACAGCGTTGAGGAACTGTCTGGCCTGCGGGCTCGAATGGTGGACGCGGACCAGCCGATCCTGGACCAGCCCGAAGTCACCTGCTGCTACGCCAATTCCGCCAAGGCCTGGACCCAGGACCCCGACGGCGTGTCCTGGGAAGGTTTCTTCACCGACAGCGCGTCGGAACAGTATGGCGAGGACATCGAACCGTCCCTTCAGCCTGAGGCCATGAAAAGCAGCGCAGGCTGCTGCGGCTGATGGCGGAACTGGCGGTTAAACAGCCGGCCCCTGCCGGCATCGGTTTCTTCGAGAAATGGCTGTCGGTGTGGGTTGCCCTGTGCATCGGGGCCGGCATCCTGCTGGGCAACCTGGCGCCCGAACTGTTCCAGACCGTGGCCGCCCTGGAGTATGCATCGGTCAACCTGGTGGTAGCGGTACTGATCTGGGCCATGGTTTATCCCATGATGGTGAACGTCGACTTCGCCAGCCTGAGCCACATCGGCGACCGGCCCAAGGGGTTGGCCGTCACCTTGGTGGTCAACTGGCTGATCAAGCCTTTCACCATGGCGGCTCTGGGCGTGCTGTTTTTCGAAGTCATCTTCGTGGATCTGATCGAGCCGGCCGACGCCCAGCAGTACATCGCCGGCATGATCCTGCTTGGGGCGGCGCCCTGCACCGCCATGGTTTTCGTCTGGTCCCAGCTGACCCGGGGTGACGCCACCTACACGCTGGTGCAGGTGGCGGTGAACGACGTGGTCATGATCTTCGCCTTTGCCCCCATCGTGGCCCTGCTGCTGGGTGTCACCGATATCGATGTGCCCTGGGAAACCCTGCTGCTGTCGGTTCTGTTGTACGTGGTTATTCCGCTGGCGGCGGGAGCCTTGACCCGGCACTGGCTGGTGAACCATGTGCACAAGGGCGAATCCGGCGCTGAGGCCGTCGCGCGTTTCACGGGCAGCATCAAGCCGGTCTCGGTACTCGGGCTGCTGGCCACGGTGGTGCTGCTGTTCGGCTTCCAGGGGCAACTGATCCTGGACCGCCCCCTGTTGATCGCCCTGATCGCCGTTCCCCTGCTCATCCAGACCTACGCCATCTTTTTCGTGGCGTACGGCTGGGCCAGGGTCTGGAAAATACCTTTCGACGTGGCGGCGCCGTGCGCGCTGATTGGCACCTCCAACTTTTTTGAACTGGCGGTAGCTGTTGCCATCAGCGTGTTCGGACTCAACTCCGGCGCGGCCCTGACCACCGTGGTCGGCGTGCTGGTGGAGGTCCCGGTGATGTTGTCGCTGGTCGCTCTGGCCAACCGCACCCGGCACTGGTTTCGGGCCGGCTAGCCGCCGCCCGAAACCGCGACCCGTCAGTCGATGACGTCCGCGTTGGGATGCCGCGGCAAACGAAGCGTTTCCAGGAAGGCAATGATTGCGCGCCGTGCCCCGTTGGACATGCCTACGTAGGCGTCCCGGGCGGACTGGGCCTCGCCACCGTGCCAGCGGATGGCTTCGTCCAGGGTCAGGGCCCGCCCGTCGTGCAGGTACGGGGCCGAGTCCGCCACGCCCCACAGCTTGACGGTTATGAATTCCGAGTTGATCCGGGCGTCAGCGCCCTGGAAATTTTCCGCCAGCCCCGGCCCCATGTCGTGGCGCTTCAGGTCAGAGAACAGGGGCACGATCAGTCCACCCTGAGCGTCCCTGGCGAACCGGGTCAGGCCGTGGGAAAGGTCTACCGAAAAGTATGCAGCCTCGTCATCGGACAGCCGGTAGTCCAGGCGGGAATTCAGCGTGTTCAGGGCCGGCCGATGGCAGTCCGAACAGCCCGCCTGGTTGAACAGCACGAAGCCGCTGACTGCGTCAGCGCTCATTACTTCCTGATGGGGACGGTCCATGGTGGTCAGGAAAATCTCCAGGGCGGACATCTCGCCCACCAGGGCCTCGTTGACCACACCGTCACCATCGGCATCCACGTCAACGCCCACAGCCTCCACCGGCTCCATGCCGAAATGAAACCGCATGGCTTCTTCGTCGAAGGCCCGAACGGTAGGAAACTCCCCTTTGCGGCCGAAGGGGCGCACCACCAGGTCACTGTCCACGCCTTCGATCAGGCTCTCGTCCAGGTCACCGTCAGCATCGGCCAGGGCCACACCAAAGCTCACTCCCTTGGTCACCAGCGGCAGCGCCTGGCCGGGGTTGGAAATGGCCTGGTCGCCGATATCCCGCAGTTCCCGGCTCATTTCTTCTGCCAGCAGCTGGACGGCGCCAGCACCGAACAGGTGGGGCGGCACGATCAGGCGACCGTCAAGGAACGCAAAGCCGGACTCCGCCGTGTCGCTGACGTCAATGACCGTCGGCTGAAAGATTGGCGCATTGTTCAACCCGCCGAATCCACCAACGCCGAAACTTGGCGGCACGGTCCGGGTGCTGACCAGGGCGTGGCAGTCCACGCAGGTCTGGCCGTCCAGGCCGTTGACCCGCAGGAAGGTACCGTTGTTACCCAGGGTCGGGCGCCCTCCCGGGCTGGTCAGATCCAGCGGATTAACCGGCCCGTCACCGTAGCCGTCAGCGTGATTGAACGGGGTAGCGAACATCACCAGGCCGGCCGCCCTGACGGTTCGCAGGTCAAGATCCGCCCGGTCGAATTGTTCCTGTTTGAACCGGTCCTCGTCCGGCCCCAGCCGGCCGTCTTCAGCGGCCCAGACGCCGGTAACGACCCATGCAATACCAAGCACCGCGGCCCATAGCCGCCGGCCCATGCTTTCCATTCCTATCCCCTTGAGCAACGCCTTCGGTTAGGCTACCAGAATTGCAAAAGTATTCACGATGAAAATCCCTTACTACCAGGTTGACGCGTTTGTCGACGGGCCGTTCTCCGGTAACCCCGCCGGGGTGTGCCTGTTGAACCAGTGGGCAGATGACGAACTGCTGCAAAACATCGCCCTGGAGAACCAGCTGTCGGAAACCGCATTCCTGGTCGGACGCGGCTCTAGCCACGAGCTGCGTTGGTTCACGCCCGAGGCGGAGGTGGACCTGTGCGGGCACGCCACCCTGGCCAGCGCCCACGTTTTGTTCCGGGAGCTTGACTGCCCGGAGTCGACGCTGGCGTTCGACAGCCGCAGCGGCAGGCTTGGCGCCAGTCGAACCCCGGACGGCATTCAACTGGATTTTCCCGCCCGCAGCGTCACGCCGGTGGCTGAGACGGCAGCGTTGAGCGAGGCCATCGGCGCACGGGTTGTCGAGGCCCACCAGGCCATCGATGACCTGCTGCTGGTGCTGGAGAGCGAACGCGCAATCCGGCAACTCACGCCTGACCTGGCCGCCATATCCGCCCTGCCTGCCCGCGGCGTCATTGTCACCGCAACCGGGGAGAACAGCGACATCGTGTCCCGCTTCTTCGGCCCGGCGGTTGGCGTCGACGAAGACCCGGTGACCGGCTCGGCCCACTGCACACTGACGCCTTTCTGGTGCGAACGCCTGGGGCTCAGCCGCCTGCGGGCGCGCCAGCTTTCGGCGCGCGGCGGGACCGTGTCCTGCGTACTCGAGGGTGATCGCGTACTGCTGAGCGGTCAGTGCACCACCTTTCTCACGGGGTTCATTCACCTCCAGCGATCCGGGCCTTAGCGACTCCCGTCGTCCAGGCATGACCTTTGGGACTTACTACGTAACTTGTCATACGTAGAGTTTCGTGGTTAATATTGTTCCCAAGGAACTGGCCTGTAGAGGTGGACTTATGGCTCTGGTTGCAGCGACACCAGCCCGACAGATGCGGCCCGATATCGTCCGGCGCCTGCACCAGGCACGGCAGTTCATCGAGGACAATTTCGATTCGCCTATCTGCCTCGATGACATGGCCGCGTCGGCCTTCATGTCCAGCGCCCATTTCCTGCGCCAGTTCAAGCAGCAGTTCAGCATCACGCCGTACCAGTATCTGACCCACTGCAGGCTGCAGGCGGCACAGAAACTACTGCGCAATACCGAAATCGCCATCACCGACGTCGTATTCGCCAGCGGCTTCGGCAACCGCAGCGCCTTTTCGCGGCTGTTCAAGGAACGCTATGGCGTGTCCCCCATGGAGTTTCGGCGGCTGCATCCCAGCCACCGCCGCCGCAACCGCACCGGCTTTTCCTGAAACCAGCCGCCGCAGGGGATAGGCTGAATGTGATCCCAAAGCGAAACTCGCGAAAAAAATTCAGGCTACACTGCACCTGCCCAACCTGGTGGAGAAATCCTGATGAGATTGACGCTGACGCTGTTGTCCTGGCTGGTCCTGTCCACATCCCAGGCCCAGAATGCGGCTCCCTGCTCCAGCGAGCAGCACGGCCAGTTCGATTTCTGGATCGGCAGCTGGACCGTCTACGCCAACGGTGCGGTGGCCGGCAAAAACCGCATTGAAAAGATCCATGGCTGCGTGCTTCTGGAGAACTGGACCAGCGCCACGGGCAACTACTCCGGGACCAGTCTCAATATCTACGATGCCGGCCGCAAGGTCTGGCACCAGTCATGGACGGACTCATCGGGGCTGCTGCTGCAGCTGGACGGCGGATTCAAAGAAGGCTCCATGACCTTGCGCGGGGAACGTCCCGCCGCTGATGGATCGGTCCAGAAGCACCAGATTCAGTGGACACCCCAGCAGGACGGTTCGGTGCGCCAGGTTTGGACAACCTCCAGCGACGACGGCCAGACCTGGCAAACCGCATTCGACGGTCATTACCGGAAAGAGTGACCGGTACGCACCTCCGCTGCGCCCGCTCAGGCCAGCGCCTGATCCAGTTCGCCGATCAGGTCGTCTACATCCTCCACGCCCACGGAAAGCCGGATCAGGCTGTCGCTGATGCCGATTCGGGCGCGCTTTTCAGGCGGGACTGATGCGTGGGTCATGATGGCCGGATGGTTAATCAGGCTTTCCACACCGCCCAGAGATTCGGCCAGGGCGAACAGCCGGCATCTTTCCATGACCTGGCGCGCGCGTTCCACGCCGCCTGGAACCTCGAATGAAATGATCCCTCCGTATCCGTCCATCTGGCGGGATGCGAGGTCGTGTTGGGGGTGGTTGATCAGACCCGGGTAAATGACCCGCTCTACGCCGTCGCAATCCTGCAACCAACTGGCTATGGCCATGGCATTGCTGCAGTGGGCGTGCATGCGCAGATGCAGGGTCTTGAGTCCGCGCAGGGCGAGAAACGTGTCGAACGGGCCCGGCACACCACCGATGGAGTTCTGCAGAAAGCCGAGCTGTTCGGCCAGGTCATCGCGACCGGTCACCACCACGCCACCAATCATGTCCGAATGGCCATTCAGGTACTTGGTGGCAGAGTGCACCACCAGGTCCGCGCCATACTCCAGCGGCCGCTGCAGTATGGGGGAGGCGAAGGTATTGTCCACCACCATGAGCAGCTCATTGGCCCGGGCAAATTCCGCAACCATGGTCAGATCGATCACCTTGAGCATGGGGTTGCTGGGGGTTTCGATCCAGACCATTCGGGTGTTCGGCCGCAATACCTGTTCCAGGCTTTCGCGACCGCTGATATCGATGAAGTCGAAGGCCAGCCCGGCACTGCGCTGCCTGACCTTGTCGAACAGCCGGAAGGTGCCGCCGTACAGGTCGTCCAGAGCGATGACGTGATCACCGCTGTCCAGCAGCTCCAGCACGGTTGCCGTGGCCGCCATGCCCGAGGCAAAGGCAAACCCCGCCGATCCGCCCTCCAGGTCCGCCACGCAGCGCTCGTAGGCCAGGCGGGTTGGGTTGTGGGTGCGTGAGTATTCGTAGCCCTGGTGAACTCCCGGGCTTTGCTGGACATAGGTGGAACTGGCGTAGATTGGCGTCATGATCGCGCCGGTGGACGGATCCGGGTGCTGCCCGGCGTGGATGGCCCGGGTGCCCAGGCCCTGTTTGGATTCTGTCATTTAGAGTCTTTCCAGGGTTGTTACATGTCCACCCGCCGGCGCAGGTAGTTGAGCAGATCGATTCGGGTGATCAGACCGAGAAACTGATCGTCCTGCTTCACGATGGCAACCTTTCCAGCGTCGAAAATGGGCAGCAGGTCAGCAAGCTCGGTGTCCACCGGCACCACGTCCAGATCCGACGTCATGGCCGAGGAGACGGGCTCAGAAAACCGTTCTTCGTGGTTATAAACCGCAAGCAGTACGTCCGATTCGTCGATAATGCCGACAATCTGCTGCCCGTCGATGACCGGCAGCTGCGACACGTCATAAAGTTTCATGCGCGCATAGGCGGTGGTCAGGGGCTCGCCGGGCCCCACCGTGACCGTGTCGTGTTTCCAGTAGGGGCGCATGATGAGGTCACGCAGGTCCCCAAAGCGCTGGCGCTCGAGGAATCCGTTATCCAGCATCCAGTAGTCGTTGTACATCTTGGAGATGTACTTGTTGCCGGTGTCACACACGAATGCCACAACCCGCTTATGCCTGGTCTGGGCCTGGCAATACTTGAGCGCGGCCGCGAAAATGGTCCCGCTGGACGACCCGCCCAGGATGCCCTCGCGCTTGAGCAATTCCCGGCCCACCTCGAAACTCTCCTGGTCGGATATGGCATAGGCCCGTTTGACCCGGGAAAAATCGCTGATCACCGGCAGAAAGTCCTCGCCGATCCCCTCTACCATCCAGCTGGAACTCTTGGTGCTGACCGTGCCCTCGTTGATGTACTGGGCCAGGATGGAGCCCACCGGATCGGCCAGTATCAGCTCAAGTTCCGGCGCGTGCTCGGCAAAAAAGTTGGACAGACCGGTGACGGTGCCGCTGGAGCCCACCCCGAAAACCACGGCATCCACCCGGTGATCCATCTGTTCCCAGATTTCCGGTGCCGTGGTCCGGGCATGGGCTTCAGGATTGTGGGGATTGCCGAACTGGTTGATGAAATAGGCGCCCTCGGTCTCCCGGGCAATGGACTCGGCCAGGTCCTGGTAATACTGGGGATGACCCTTGGCCACATCTGAACGTGTCAGTATCACCTCGGCGCCCATGGCCTTCAGGTTGAATATCTTCTCCCGGCTCATTTTGTCCGGAACCACCAGGATCAGGCGATAACCCTTTTGAGCGGCAACCAGCGCCAGCCCGAGGCCGGTGTTGCCGGCGGTACCCTCCACCAGGGTGTCACCGGGTTTGATGTGCCCTTCCCGCTCCGCGGCTTCGATCATATGGCGACCGATTCGATCCTTGATGGAACCACCGGGATTGAGACTCTCCAGCTTCGCGTACAGCTCGCACGGGCCGGTATCCAGGTGATTGATCCGCACCAGCGGGGTACGGCCAATCATCTCAATGACGTTATCGTAAACCTTCATTCTGCTGTCACTTGAGCTACGGCCCGCACACTGACAGGTCGGGCCGGCCAAAAAAAAGGCTCCCCGAAATGTTCAGGGAGCCCGTCGAATACGTTTGCCGCAGTCCTTTACTGGGGATGATCCAGGATGTGGGCCAGGCGGTCTTTTGCCCAGAGTTTTTCCTTCTTGAGTTGAACCAGAGCCAGGTCTTCCATGGGATGCAGGCCGATTTCAGCCTCGTGCACTTGTTTGTCCAGTTCCTGATGCTTGTTATACAGGCGTCGGAATTCGATGTTTTCGCTTAGCAGCTTTTCGACTTCATTCTGCCGTTGTTGGAACATAGGGCATCCTCCTCGATTCAGGTGAGCGGGTTAGGGAAAGGTTGAAGGGAATGAGACGCGGTAGAGGATGACCCTCCCCGCGCGGTAGCTGATAGCTGCGCTCTTCCACCCCAGGAGAGCGCGCTGAGTGCTGGTTTGGCGTTTCTGAACTCATTCGGTTTTTGACAGCCTTCCAGGTTGGAGGGCTGCCCGTATTTAAGGTAGCGCAATTTCAGCCGTTGGGCAACGGCGTTACTGCTGAGAATCGTTCAGAATGATGATTTCGACCCGGCGGTTCTGCTGACGTCCAGGGTCGTTGTCGTTGGAGGCCACGGGAAACTCCTCCCCAAGACCCACCGCCTGCAGCCTGGCCGCCGGCAGCCCCCGGTTGATCAGCTCCCGCCGCACCGAGTCGGCCCGGGCCTGGGACAGGTCCAGGTTGAACTGCTCGCTGCCCCGGGAATCGGTGTGCCCCTCGATACTGATGGTGTTATCCGGGTATTGCTCCAGGAAACCGACCAGACGATCGAGGTTCTGCAGGGATTCCTGCTTGAGACGGGACTCACCGTACTCAAACAGAACGTCACCCAGGGTGAACATCAGCCCCCGGCTGGTTTCCTGGGCCTGCAGGTTTTCCAACTGGCGCCGCAGGGAATCCGCCGTGGCTGAAGCCAGCTCGGCCTCCTGCCGGGCCAGGTCGGCCTCCCTGGCCTGGGTTTGCGCCAGGCGGCGAGCCTTCTCAGCCTCTTCCCGAGCCAGGTCTGCTTCTTTTTCAACCTGCTCGGAGTACTCCCGCGCCTCTCGGGCATCCCGCAGGGCACGCTCTGCCTCCTCGGCCCGGGCGACGTTTTCCAGGCGCAGGCGTTCGGCCTCGGCCCGGGCCCGCTCCGCTTCCTGCAGTGACGCCTGCAGCAGGATGCGGTCCCGCTCACGTTCAAGCTGGGCCAGCTGCTCTCTTTCCTGCCCCTCGTTGGCCCGGGCCCGCACGATATCGATCCGACGCTGGGCCAGAAATGCCAGGTGCTGCCGCTGGTCGTCCTTATTGCTGCCCTGTACCGGCGCCTGCAGCCGCCGCACCGCCGCCTCGGCGGCCTGCAGTTCCGCCCCGGCGTGCCGGCGAATCTGTTCGTTGTCCTGCAGGGCCTGCAGGTCGGCCCGGATCTTCTCCAGCCCCAGGTCCTGGCGAGGCGCGGAGGCACAGGCCGTCAACAGCAGGACCGCGCAGATGGCCGCGATCCGGGTCATTGCTCCCTCCCGCTGTCGGTCTGAAGTTCCTGCCGCAGCTGCTGGTTGCTTTCCCGCTGGGCACGAGTCCTTTCCCGGGCCCTGGCTGCATCGGATTTGGCCAAAGCCAGCTCTGCGCTGACCAGGGATTCCGCTGCCAGGCGGTTGGCCAGGTCGCCATTACGCTCTTCGGCGGCAATTCGCGCTTCCGCCAGTTTTTCCCTGGCCGCGCGCAACTCCAATGGCGCGTATTCCACCGACCCTGCGTCGTTGGCACGATCCACCGCGGACGAAGCGCGGTCCAGGGCGCTGGTGTCCAGCGGAACCGACGCGCAGGCGGCGAGGCCCGCCAGTGTGGCGACTGCAAGAGTCAGTTTTTTCATCCGAAAACGCGCTGTGGTGTGTAAAACAGCGCATAGTTTGTGAACTCCGACACATCAATGCAAGTTTCTGACGCCGGGCAAAAGCGTTATGATTGGGCGGCACCAGGGGGTGTTTCGCAAAGGGTACGAGAATAACAAGATGGATATCGGATATTTCCTGAAACTGATGAAGGAAAAGAACGCCTCGGACATGTTTTTGTCGACTGGGGCGCCGGTCAGCATCAAGGTCGAGGGAAAAATCTATCCTCTCGGAAAGGCGGGTCTGCCGCCGGGCATGGTCAAGAAGATCGCCTACTCGCTGATGGATCAGGGCCAGGTGCCGGAATTCGAGAACACCCTGGAACAGAACCTGGCCATCTCCATCAAAGACGCCGGCCGATTCCGGGTCAACGTGTTCAAGCAGCGCGGCGAGATCAGCATGGTGATTCGCGCCATCAAGGCCGAGATCCCGGATATTGACGAACTGCACCTGCCCAGGCTGCTGCATGAAATGGTGATGGAGCCGCGCGGGCTGATCCTGGTGGTTGGGGCCACGGGTTCCGGTAAATCCACCACCCTGGCATCCATGATCGATTACAGAAACACCAACGCCAGCGGCCACATCCTGACCATCGAAGACCCCATTGAATTCCTGCATCGGCACAAGAAATCCATCGTGAACCAGCGGGAAATCGGACTCGATACCCACAACTACAAGAACGCCCTGATGTCCGGCCTGCGGGAAGCACCCGACGTGCTGTTGATCGGCGAGATTCGAGACACCGAAACCATGGAGGCCGCCATGTCGTTCGCCGAAACCGGCCACCTGGTTCTGGCGACCCTTCACTCCAACAACGCCGACCAGACCATGGATCGGGTACTGAACTTCTTCAACGACTCCCTGCACAAGCAGATCCTTCATTCCCTGTCGTTGAACCTGCGGGGCATCGTGTCCCAGCGCCTGGTCATGGCCAAGGACGGCAAGCGACGTGCCGCCATCGAGATCATGGTCAACACACCCATGATCAGCGACATGATCCGGCGCGGCGAAATCGCCGACCTCAAGCAGGCCATGGACAAATCCCTGGACGCCGGCATGCAGACCTTCGACCAGGCCTTGTTTGCGCTGTACAAGGAAGGCGTCATTGAACTGGACGAAGCCCTGGCCAAAGCCGATTCCCGCGACGGCCTGAAGCTCAAAATCAAGCTCAATGAGGGCGCTGCCAGTCCCACCGCTGACGAGTTCAGCGACGACATGATGTACGACCCCAGCTCGTTCTGAGTCCGCCTGACTACTGACCAAAGCGCCTTCCACCCGCCGCCAGGTATTCCTGCTCCTGTGGCGTGGAAGCGCGGCCCATCACCTGGTTTCGATGGGGGTATCGGCCAAACCGCTGAATGATCTCCCGGTGCTGGTGGGCGTAATCCAGACAACCCTGCACCATGTCCGCCTGCTCGCTGCCGCAGCGCTGCAGCAGTTGGTCCAGCTCCGCGATGCAGCGGTCCTGGCTGACCATGGACTCGTCGTGCTCCAGCGGCATCAGGAAAAAAACGGTCTCGAAGGGATGGTAGACCTCCAGGTAACCCTGTTGCAGCCCGTGCAGCGTAACCTCAAGGGCCCGACCGTCCCCGGAGAACGCCTCGGGTTGACCCCGGTAGATGTTGCGGGTCATCTGGTCCAGCAGGATGACCAGTGCCAGCGCACCGCGGGGCTCATCGCGCCACGAATCCAGGTGACCCGCCACGGCGGCGGCCACGGTTTCCGAAAAATTTTCGTGGATGGCCGCATCCTGGGACTTGCCGCCCCACCAGAGTTTGCGGTTGGGCCGCAGCGGCGGCGCACCAAACCAGAACTGAAGAACTTTTTCAGCGGTCAAGGCAGATGTCCTGCAGTCACGGGGGCCGGTCCGGGATGTGACAACCCGGAACCTTGCGGACCCCAATGCAATGCTTCAGGCTAGCACAACAGGAACCGGATTCGAGGCCGATGGACAAGGACAGGCAGACGCAAGCAGCAGACCAATCCCGATCCCTGCTGTTCGCAGATTCCGCTGCCCTGGCCCACGATGCGGCGCAACTGGTCTACGACGCCTTTGCCCAATACGGCCAGGACTATCGATCCATTACCCAGAGCAGTCAGCGCCGCTTTGAAACCCGAGACTGGCTGGGCGCCCAGGCAGACGCCGTGGAACGGATCGAACTCTACGACCATTCCGTGGCGAACTGCATCGAGCAACTTCGCGAGCTGCTGGATACACGGTTGAGAGATGCGGGGGTCTGGCGGGGCGCCCGGCAGCGCTACGAGGAGCTGCTGGGCGGGGGCATCGACCGGGAACTCAACAAGACCTATTTCAACTCACTCAGCCGGCGCCTGTTTGGCACCGTGGGCGTCAACCGGGCCATCGAATTCGTCGATTTTGAGCTGGGCCCTACAGACCACGTCACCACCCAGGTCAGTATCAAGCACTACCCGTTCACCGGCGAACTGGGTCGGACCTGCCGTCGGCTGCTGAACGACTTCGCCGTCAATGCCCCGTGGCGCGACCTGGGAGACTGCGCAGCGTTCCTGCACCGGGAGTTGCGCCGCCAGCTGGCCGAGCACGGCGGTACCGGCAGCATCCAGCATTTTGAGCTGGTGGAACCCGTGTTCTTTCGATTCACCCGGGCCTTCATCGTGGGCAAGATCCAGCTCGACTCAGCGCAGCTGCCGTTGATCGTCGCCCTGGTGCATCACCCCGACGGTGTGGCCGTGGACTGGGTGACCACCTCGGTGGACGAAGCCAGCGTCATCTTCAGCTACTCGCGATCCTATTTCCACGCTGACCTGGAAACCATCGCCGACACGGTCCTTTTCCTGGCCTCGATCCTGCCCCACAAGCCCATCGAGGAACTGTATACCGCCCTGGGAAGAGCAAAGCAGGGAAAAACCGAGCGATATCGGGGCATCCGACGTCATCTGCGCAACAGCAACGATCAGATGATCCCTGCCCCCGGCACCAAGGGCATGGTGATGGCGGTGTTTACCCTGCCCAACTACCCCGTGGTGTTCAAAGTCATTCGGGATCGATTCGCGCCGCCCAAGAAAGTAACCCGCCAGGACGTGCTGGATGCCTACGACCTGGTCTTCACCCACAACCGCGCCGGGCGCCTGGTGGACGCCCAGGAGTTCAAGCAGCTGAAGTTCCGGCTGGCGCGATTCAGCGAACCGGTGCTGGAAGAATTGATCACCGAATGCGGCCAGAGCGTCAGCATGGAAGGTGATTACCTGATCATTCACCACCTCTACATCGAGCGGAAGCTGAAGCCGCTGAACCTGTACCTGTCCGAGGCCCCGGAGCAGGAAGTGGAGCGGGTCATCGTTGACTACGGCCAGGCCATCAAGGACCTGGCCATGACCGACATTTTTCCTGGAGATCTGCTGCTCAAGAACTTTGGCGTGTCCAGCCACGGCCGGGTGATCTTCTACGACTACGACGAACTGTGTGGCATGGCGGACTGCAAATTTCGAAAGATGCCGCCGCCGCGGGACGACTTTGAAGCCTACAGCGATGACGTCTGGTTCAATGTCGGCCCCCAGGATGTATTCCCGGAGCAGTTTGTCAGCTTCCTTGGCCTGGGTGGCGAACACCTGGAACTGTTCAAGCGCCACCACACCGACCTGCTGACACCCCAGTATTGGAAAGAGATCCAGGAACGCCTGGCGCGCGGTGAAACTTTCGACGTTTCACCCTACGCACACGGTCGCACCGGACAGGCCTGGGCGCAGTCCCTGGAGATCATGGATTCCGCGGCATCGAAAGAGTAAGCTAGCTTTTAGCCAGGGGCGCGGAAGACTCAGAAGAAAACCAAGCAGGCCAGGTGGTTGCGATCCATCGCAATGACCCGGATCGGAGGAGGCTGTAATGGAACTAAAGCTCTATTCCTACTGGCGCAGCAGTGCGTCGTACCGGGTTCGTATTGCCCTGAACCTGAAAGAGCTGTCCTATGATTTGATCCCTATTCACCTGGTGCGCGACGGCGGAGAGCAGCACAAGCGGGACTTCATTGAAATGAATCCCCAGCGCCTGGTGCCGATCCTCACCGACGGCGGCCGGGTCTTCCGACAATCCATGGCTATCATGGAGTACCTGGAAGAAGCCTATCCGGACCCGGTTCTGCTGCCGGCAGAGATTCGCGCCCGCGGCCGCGTTCGGTCCCTTGCCCAGATCATCAACTGCGACGTGCACCCGCTCAACAACCTGCGGGTGCTGATGTACCTGGAAAAAGAGCTGGAAGTGCGCGGCAGCCGAAAAACCGGCTGGATTCAATACTGGATCAGTGAAGGCTTTACCGCCTTTGAAGAACTGCTGAACATCAGCCCCACCACCGGGACTTTCTGCGAAGGCGATTATCCCACCCTGGCCGACTGCTGCCTGATTCCCCAGGTCTACAACGCCATCCGCTTCAAGTGCGACCTGGAACCCTACCCCGAAATCCGCCGCATCTATGAAAACTGTATGGAGCTTGAACCGTTTTTCGATGCGTCGCCGGAGGAGCAGCCGGATTATGAGGAGTGAGATTGCGAGCTTTGCTCGCAATTCGTGACTAGGTGACTCCGTGACTAGGTGACTCCGTGACTCCGTGACTAGGTGATCGTTCGCTGCGCTCACTCCGTGATTAGGTGATCAGGTATGAGCGGGCCCGGGTAATGGGATATAAGGCGGACTGAGTAGTGGCACGCCGCGTGCCGCAACGCTTCGCTTGAGCGAAGCGTCCTAGTCACGGAGTCACGGAGTCACCTAGTCACGGAGCAGCCGAGTCACGGAGTCACCTAGTCACGGAGCAGCCGAGTCACGGAGTGAGCCCCCTCACGCCGCAGCAGCCACCGTCTTATCCCGCTCATAGTGGTCGGCAAGCACCTGCGCCACGCAGGTCGTCAGTCGCTTGGCGAAGGGGATATGCAGGAACTCGTTGGGGCCATGGGCGTTGGACTGGGGGCCCAGGACGCCGGTGATCAGGAACTGGGCTTCGGGAAAGCTGTCTCCCAGCATGGCCATGAACGGGATGGTTCCACCCTCGCCCATGTACATGGCGCTGGCGCCATAGCAGGCCTGGGATGCGGCCTCTACGGATTGTTCCAGCCAGGGCGCCACCTCGGGCGAATTCCATCCGGTGGCCGCCTGGTCTTCTTCGAATGTGACCCGGGCGCCGGACGGCGGATTGGTTTCAAACAGGGCCTTGAGAAAATGGGTGGCCTGCTCACCATCGATCAGCGGCGGCAGACGCAGGGACACTTTCAGCGAGGTTGAGGGGCGAAGCACGTTTCCGGCATCAGCAATGGCCGGCATGCCGGCAGCGCCGGTGATGGAAAGGGCCGGGCCCCAGTTTCGGGTCAGCAGTCGCTCCAGTGGTTCGCTTCCCATGGGCTCAACGCCCTGCACAAATGGAAAACTCTCGTGCACTTCGTCCCCCAGCAGCTCGGCTACCGCAGCCAGCTGGCGGCGGCGCTGATCCGGGATCTCGCAGTGCAGCTCCGGTGGCAGGATGCGCCCGGTTTTTTCATCCTCAAGCCGGCTCAACAGCTGGCGCAGCACCCGGAAACTGGACGGCACGATACCGCTGGCCGAACCGGAGTGCACGCCCTCGGTGATCACGTCCGCGGTGAGGGTTCCACTGGCCATGCCCCGCAGCGAGGTGGTAACCCACAGCTGGTCATAGTTGCCAGCGCCGGAATCCAGGCAGACCACCAGGCTCGGATGCCCGATCCGCTCCTTCAGGTGTTCGATGTAATGGGGCAGATCGTAGCTGCCGCTTTCCTCGCAGGCTTCAATGATGACCACGCAGCGCGCATGGGGAATGCCCTGCTCCTGCAAGGCCTGGATGGCCGTCAGGCTGGCGAAAGCGGCATAGCCGTCATCAGCCCCACCCCGACCGTACAGCTTGTCGTCCTTGATCACCGGGAGCCAGGGCCCCAGGTCATCGGCCCACCCCACCATTTCCGGCTGCTTGTCCAGGTGGCCGTACAGCAGTACGCAGTCATCGGAAGCATCACCGGGGATTTCCATGAAGATCAGCGGCGTCCTCCCCTCCAGGCGCACCACTTCGGCAGTCAGCCCGCGAATGCTCTGGGCCTCGCACCATTTGAAGATCAGCTTGACGGCGTCTTCCATGTAGCCGTGTTCTGCCCACTTGTGATCAAAATGGGGTGACTTGTTGGGAATCCTGATGTACTCAACCAGCTGGGGGACAATTTCGTCGTCCCAGACCTCGTCGACGAATCGCTGACCTGCCTGAATATCGAGGCTCATTAATCTGTTTCTCCGGGGATTTCTGTGATGTTTCATTGTATGAAAATCCTCGCCGGCTTGCCTGCCTTTCAGCGTTCCACCGGCAGGCCGGGTGATATGCTGGGGCATGGACGATCGCAGCCTCGGTGATTCCCTGGAACAGGTCATCAGTGTCCTGGCCCGTCGCCTCAAACAATGTTCTCCCCAGGTGTCTTCGGCACAGAAGTCTGTCATTGGTCAGCTGAGCAGCCGGGGACCCATGACGGTCAGTCAACTGGCCCGGGCACTGGGCGTGGCGCCGCCCACCATGACCCGGATGATTGACTCACTGGAAGAGCGCTCCCTGGTGCGCCGGGCGCGAGACAAGCGGGACCGCAGGGTGGTCTATGCCGTGGCGACCCGCGAGGGCAGCAGCCTGCTCAATTCAGCGGACGGCGGCGTCATTAACAGCCTGGTGGACAACCTCAGCGAATCTGAAAAGTCCCAGGCAGCCGCCGCTCTGGACACGCTGAACCGGCTGTTTTGTCGAGAACCCTCCGAAAGTTGATCGTTTTTCCGGGGTTACTACGCGTTAAAGGTAAAAAGCTGGGATCAAAAGCCGGGATCGACATCTGGTCAATAGTTGACCAAATGGCTGACACCGAAGGGCAAAACATTGTAATTTGGCCCGGGGACCCCATCTGCTGGCGTAGACGAGTTGTTTACGTTCATTTAACCAGCAGTTGGCTATAGTTTTTGCTGAGGCTCGCGTACCCTCCCCCTGCTTCCCCCTTTCTTCCGCGAGTCTCAAACCCCTGCCCGCCACTTTGTGGCGGGCATCTTTATTTTTGTCAGGCGGTTAGCGGGCATTCTTCGAGAGAAGTTTCGTGACTCCGTGACTCCGTGACCAGGTGATCGGGTGAAACGAGATATTCGACAAAACATCTTTCTTTAATACTGTCCTCCCGGATTTCCAGCGATTTTGCAGGACCGGTCCAGGTAGCCCCGAATACCTAGTCACGGAGTCACGGAGCCACCGAGTCACGGAGCCACCGAGTCACGGAGCCACGGAGCCACCGAGTCATCGAGCCACCAAGTACCGGTATCTCCTTATTCCGCTCGAGCAGCCCGTGTTCTAGCGTCAGATCAGCAGGAAAAGGCGAGGCGCGATGACCGATCACGCATACCAGGACCTCGTTTCCCTCGATATCCAGGAGCCCATCTGGGAACGGTTTTTTACGGTAAACCCCCTGGTCCTTGTGGGCACCCGCGACCCCGGCGGCGAGATCGACCTGGCCCCCAAGCACATGGCCTTCCCCATGGGATGGGACAATTATTTCGGATTTGTCTGTTCCCCTTCCCACGCCACGGCGGCCAACATCGAGAGAACCGGCGAATTCACGGTCAGCTACCCCCGGCCATCGCAGCTGCTGTTCACCAGCCTGGCGGCCTCCCCGCGACAGGGTGACGGCAAGCCCGTCCTGTCGGTGTTTCAGACTTTTCCGGCTGCCAGGGTCGACGGAGAACTGCTGACCGACGCCTATCTCCACCTCGAGTGTACTCATCACGCTACGTTTGAGGGTTTCGGGCGTAATATCCTGATCACCGGCCAGATCGTTGCCGCCCACGTGGCCAAGGATGCCCTGCGCAGTTCGGACCGGGATGACCAGCAGCTGGTGCACAACAGTCCCCTGGTCAGCTACCTGCATCCGGGACGGTTTTTCAGCATCGCCGACAGCAACGCCTTCCCCTTCCCGAAAGACATGAAAAAGTAGTCATGGACCGCGCGCTGGGACATCGCATCATCGATTTCCTGGACGATCAGCGCCAGGATATGCTCGATCTGCTGGAAGCCCTGGTCATGGCGGAATCACCCTCATCCAGGCCCGACACCCAATGGCAGGTCCACCGCCTGCTGGGCAATGCCCTTAAACAGGAAGGGTTGTCTGCCACGGCGCTGGAAGTGGACGGCAAGCCTCACCTCTACGCCCGACCGGAGCAGCGCACCCGGGGCACACCAAGGCAGCTGCTGCTGGGCCATTACGACACGGTGTGGCCCGTTGGCACCCTGAAAGACATGCCGTTTCGGGTGGAGGGCAATACCGTGCGCGGTCCAGGCACCTTCGACATGAAAGCGGGCCTGGTGCAGATCGTGCTGGCCCTGCGCAGCCTGAGGGCCCTGGGACTCGAACCCGAGTTGACGCCGCTGGTGTTCGTCAACGCGGATGAAGAGATCGGCAGCAGGAGCTCCACCCGCTACATCAGCTGGCTGGCCCGGGTGTGCCAGCGCGCCTTTGTCATGGAGCCCGCGTTGGGGCCCGATGGCAGCCTGAAGACAGCCCGTAAGGGTATTGGCCGATTCACCGTTACGGTACACGGCAAGGCAGCCCACGCAGGCCTCGACCCGGACGGCGGAGCCAGCGCCATCCTGGAACTGTCCCACGTGATCCAGCAGCTGTTTTCCCTGAACGACTCCGAGCGAGGCGTCAGCGTCAACGTTGGCACCGTGGACGGTGGCATCCAGCCCAATGTAGTCGCCCCCCACAGCCGCGCGGTGGTGGACGTGCGGGTTCTCACCAACGAAGATGGCGACCGGGTCACCCGGGCCATCCATGCCCTGCGTGCCACCACACCCGGCATAGAATTGGAAATCGAAGGGGCCATAGGCCGGCCGGCCATGGAAACCACGCCGCGAAACCAGCTGCTGATGCAACGCGCCCGGGACCTGGCCGGCCTGCTGGAAATTGATCTTGACGAAGCGACCGCCGGCGGCGGTTCCGACGGCAACACCACCAGCCAGTACACCGCAACCCTGGACGGACTGGGAGCTGTGGGTGACGGTGCCCACGCCCATCATGAATTCCTTTACATCGACAAGACCCTGGAACGGACAGCGCTGCTGGCGCTGCTAATCCTGTCTCCCTCCCTGGAACCCGAGGAACACTGACGTGCCCTTCTTTACCTCGATCACCCGAATCAGCGACCTGCGCCGCAGCGGCAACTTTGCAGTGGAAGCGATCCCACGGGAGCACTGGGCCCGGGGTGACTACGTCATGGGGACTGTCACCGGTGATCCCTCACCGCTATACCTGATCGAATCCACCACGGGACGCATGGTGCCGGTCATGGAAGGCGATCATGTGATTGGCGCCTTCGGCGACCGCGAAGCCACCCTGGAAGGCGTCGGCAGCTGGCAGGCCATCGAGGGCCGCAGCATGCATGCCCTGACCGCCGCAGGCCTGCTGGGACTGCTCACATCCAAGGCCGACATGGTGCCGGGCCTGATGGAGTTGGAGTACGTGGGTCACATCACCCGGGATTCCACCAAGCTGGGGATGGGCGATTTTGTCCGGCCCGCTGAAGCCCGGCAGCTGGACATCCCCGTGATCGCATTGGTCGGCACCTCCATGTCGGCAGGCAAGACCACCACGGGCCGGGTCATCATTCACGAGCTGAAAAAGATGGGAATGAAGGTGGCGGGCGTCAAACTGACCGGCGCGGCGCGCTACCGCGACATCCTGCGCTTCAAGGACGCCGGCGCCGACGCAATCTTTGATTTTGTCGATATGGGTCTGCCGTCCACCGTGATTCCCGAGGACGAGTACCGGCCCCTGCTGGACATGGTGCTGTCCAGGGTCATGGACGCGGGAGTTGACGTGCTGGTGGCGGAGGCTGGCGCATCGCCGCTTGAGCCCTACAACGGCGCAGCCTGCATTGAAGCCCTGAGCGGACACATGGTTTTGCGGGTACTTTGCGCCTCGGATCCCTATGCGGTGGTCGGTGTGCAGCGGGCCTACGGTTTTGCCCCGGACGTAGTGGCTGGCCCGGCGGCGGCAACCCGGGCCGCCATTCGCCTGGTCAAAAAACTGACCGGCGTTCCCGCGGTCAACGTACTGCACCGGGATGCATTCCCGGAAATTGCCGCCATGCTGAAGACATCACTGGGAATATCCTGACTGGACGCGCGCGCCGCCAGGGCGCACTATGCAGTCGCACCGGGTCGGGAGGGAACAGGCATGAAAGTCTTTTTGATCATTGTGGTGATTGTGCTGCTCGCAGGGCTGGCCGGGTTTGCCTGGCTGGGCCACAGTTCCCGCAGCAATCCGCCCCGGCTGGGGCTCAGCGGAGACCAGTTCGCGCCCTGCCCGGCCAGTCCCAACTGTGTCTCCAGCGACACGGACAGCCCGGATCATTCCTTTCCCCCGCTGCCGCTGGCGGCCAACGCCAGCTGGGCACAGATCGTGGAGCAGGTCACTGCACTGCCCAATCTGAAGGTGGTGTCCGACGACGGCCAGTACCTGCGAGGGGAGGTCCGCAGTCCGCTGTTCGGCTTCGTGGATGACCTGGAAATCCACCAGCGCGGCAATCAGCTGGCGCTGCGATCGTCCTCCCGGGTGGGGTACTCGGATCTCGGCGCTAATCGGAAACGGGCCGAACAGCTGCAGCAGGCGCTGTCTGAAGCGGGACTGCTGCAGTAAACAGCCGAGCCCTGGGCCACCCCCGGGCAGGCCGAAGGAAACATTGAAATGACCCAACGGGAGCTCGCGCGGTGCCAGGAAGGCATGCGACGCGCCACAACCTACGAGGAGTGGTACCAGGCCGCATCGGAGCACGACCATTTGTCAGGCCATGACGAGTGGAAAAAGAAAAAAGAGTGCGAAGACTACGACTACCGCCTGATTGCCGCCCGTACCGCCCTGCTGCGCAAGCTCCGAAAGCAGAACAAGATCCAGCGCCTGACCTTCTACCTGCGGGAAGAGATGCACGGCAACCTGGGCAACATGGCCAACCCGGCCCTGTACCGCGTTGGCCATGTGGGCACAAAAAAGCTGATTACCGACTACCTGGACGAGGTGGTGTCCACCCTGGAGTTTCTGTGCAAGGGAAACTTCAAGGGGGTCACCAACGCCGACAAGGACAACTTTTTCAAGCGGGCCGCCCAGAGTTTCGGTCGATCCGCCCTGGTTCTGAGCGGCGGCGCCACCCTGGGCCTGTTTCACGTGGGAGTAATCCAGGAACTGTGGCTGCAGGGGCTGCTGCCCCGGGTCATGTCGGGCTCCAGCGTCGGCAGCATCATCGCCGGCGTGGTGGGAACCCACACTGACGAGGAACTGGACAACATCTTCGACCCGGCCTACCTGGACCTGGAATGGTCGCGCATGCTGAAGGTCCAGCGCATCCTGCAGGGCCACGGTCTGCTGGACCAGCAGGTGCTGGAGCGCTCCATCAACCGCAATATCGCCAAGGTGACTTTCGAAGAGGCCTACGCCCGCACCGGCCGGAAGCTGAATATTTCGGTGTCCCCGGCGGATCCGCACCAGTTTCCGCGGCTGCTCAACTACCTCACCGCGCCCCATGTCCTGGTCCGGCGGGCGGCCACCGCGTCCAGCGCCATACCCGGAATTTTTCCGCCGGTGGGCCTGACCGCCAAGAACTTTGATGGCAAAACCGTGCGATATATGCCCCAGAGCACCTGGATTGATGGCTCGGTCCATAACGATGTGCCCAAAACTCACATCAATCGCATGCACAACGTCAACCATTACATCGTCAGCCAGGCCAACCCCCACGTGGTGCCCTTCATCACCGATGACGAGCCCGACCGGGGCGGCGGCGTGGTGCCGTTTCTCAAACAGCTCATGATTTCCGGTCCCATCGTCCAGGTCACTCACATCCTGGAGGCAGCCCAGCGCCACCTGGACGTGCCGGGCCTGCAGTCGGTGATCAAGCATGCCCATGCCATTTCCACCCAGACCTACAGTGGCGACGTCACCATCTACCCCCAGAACCAGTGGCGGGATTACGTTCGGACGCTGGCCAACCCCAAGCCCCGGCTGTTCCAGCGACTGGTCATGACCGGCCGCCGGGCCGTCTGGCCCGAGATCGAGCGTATCCGCAACACCACCCGGATCAGCCGGGCCTTCGACAACTGCCGTCGACACCTCAACCAGGACTGAACCGGTTCGACCCGCCGGCGCCGCGGCGGCATAATTCAGGCAGGGAAATCACAAAGCGCGAGGCAGCATGAAAATCAACTTCGAAGTAGACCTGACGCCGGCGGAACTGCGGGAAAGCCTGGGACTACCGGACCTGTCCCCATTCCATGACCAGATGCTGAACCTGGCCCGGGAACAAATGGAAGAAAGCATCCGCAACTACGACCCTTCCAACCTGGTCAAGCAGTGGTTTGAAGGCGGAATGACCGCAACCCAGGAGTTTCAGAAAACCATTGCCAGCATGATGGCGGCTGCCTCCGGCGGCAAGGGATAGGCCCGCCCGGTGAATTTCACCCGGTCGTTGTGGCTGCTTGGCCTGGCGCTCGCCCTGACCGGTCAGCCCGCCGCGGCCCGGACGCCCTGGCAGGATGACTTCCTGGCCCGCGGCCTGGCGGGCGAATGGACCGGCAGCGGCGTAGTTTACGGCAACCCGGTCACGCTGACCCGCAGTTGGAGCCTGGACCTGGCGGGCCGCTTCCTCAAGGCCGACATGAAGGTGAGCATGGGACAACGCGGCAGCTTCCGCGCGCTGGCGTACTGGCGGAAAACCGCCGCGAATCAGTATGAGCTGACCTGGATGGATGAATCCGGCAACCGGCTCAATCATCGAGGCCTGGGCGATCCTGAAAAAAGGCAGGTCGTGGTCGTCTATCTGGGCGAAACCCCCGGAGATCCCCCGGACTGGCGACGCCTGGTGTATCGCGTCACCTCGGACGACAGCTACGAAGAAACCATGTTTTCCCAGGCCGACGATGGCACCTGGAGCCAGATTGCGGCGTTTCAATTCAACCGGGTCAAACCCTGACGGTCAGGTCCTCAGATATCGATTCCTGATGGTCAACGCCAGGTAGGCGACCCCCATCAGCAGGAATCCCATCAGTACCAGTGCCAGAGGCCATCCGAGGCTGTCGCCGAAATACTGGGCGGTGATTTTGCTCAGAAATGAGCCCAGGCCAAGCGCGCCGAACACCAGGAATGACCGGCTGCGCAGGCGGATACTGAGATACAGCACCACGAATACCAGTCCCGGATAAACGGCTTCCCAGAACCAGTTCTGATCAGGTTTCCAGCCGCCCAGAACCAGTGCGGCACCCAGGAACATCAAGACACCCACGCCGTACAGCCAGCCCTGCATTGGACGGCTGTCGATGGCAGGCATGCCGTGGCCAATGAACATGTAGCTCAGGCCCATTGCCAGGAATCGGTAAGCATGGAAATCAGTGGAAGGAAACACCGGAACCGCCATGACCAGCCAGTCCGTGAACAGGAAAAACAGGCTGGTGCCAAATACCAGGCCGGCCAGCAGCAGGACCTTTCGCCGGAACAGCCACCAGGCGCCGGCATAGACCACGGTCAGCAGGCCCGCCACCAGGGGCGGCACACCGGGGGTGCCGAGCCGCACTCCGGATTCCTCCAGCGCAGTTGCCACGCCCAGGGGCATGACCAGGGCTGAAATCAGGAAAAACGCGGCGCCGAGTGCCCCCGGGCGCCGATCCAGCAGGACGCCGGACATGAAGGCAGCCATGGCCGAGCCCAGGGTAACGAAGACTTTCATCCCGGAGCCAAAGGAGCGCCACTCCTGACCGATCAGGATGATCAACCCCATGAAGACTACGCCGCCACCGACGTAGTAGAGAATTGATGACAGGCGGGAGGTGGCGGCGGCACCGGGGGCGCCTTCGTCCAGCAGGCTGCGGAGGTCCGCCGGATCGATGCTGCCCTGATGCAGCTGCCGGCGGACTTCCTCCAGCAGCAACGAGCTATCCATCAGTCACCTCCTGGCCCGGTTCCACCACCCAGCCGAGCAGGCGAAATGAGCTGCCGTAGTACGGTCCGCTGGCGGAAAACTCCAGGGACTGCTCAATACTGTGATGATTCCTGACCAGGAATCGACGGTTATAGTCATGCCGGTAATCGAAGAAAAACCAGCCCGGTTTGCGCCCGGACTCCACGCGAAAGCCGTCGGGAGACGCCGGCGCCGAATCCAACAGCAGCCTGCTTGCCTGGTCCCAGGTCAGCTCCCGGCTGCGATTGGCGGACACATCATGCAGATACAGCCGCGCGCCATCGCCGCGTCCGCCGTGAGCCGGCGGCTTTGAATCCACACGTAGCAGCCGCCCCTGCTCGACCCGGTAGCTGAATTCCTGGGGCCAGCCCACGGAATACAGGAAATCGAATGCCGGGTCGATGGGCGTGCTCAGCCAGCGTGGCAGGTGTATCGCTGCCGCTATGAAGACCACCATCAGAACCGGAATTCCCAGTCCAATAATCAGGCTGATCTTCTGGTGTTTCTGATCAGTTGTTGTCATACCAGTCTCCGATTCGTCGTCCCATCATCGGATATGCCGAACCCGGATTCGCCAATCCCGCAAAAGGTAGCGTGTGGGGATACCCGCGGTGACAGCTGGCGATGCGGGCTTTAAGATCACGTCACCAGCAGCCGCGACCCTCGGGAACGAAAACCATGACCGTGCCCAGCCAGATGCAGGCCATATCGATCACGCAGCCCGGGGGTCCCGAGGTGCTGACCGCGGTTCAGTGTGAGGTACCCCGCCCCCGCGACAATGAGGTATTGATCCAGGTTGCAGCCGCGGGGGTGAATCGCCCCGACGTATTGCAGCGAATGGGCAGGTACCCGGTCCCCGCCGATGCGGAACCCGGGCCGGGCCTGGAAGTGGCGGGCACCGTCGTGGCCCGCGGCTCAACCGCGAATCGCTGGAGTCCCGGCGACGCGGTGTGCGCCCTGACCCACGGCGGCGGTTACGCCCAATACTGCCGGGTCCACCAGGACCACTGCCTGCCCGTGCCCGGGGGCCTGTCCATGACCCAGGCGGCGGCGCTGCCGGAAACCCTGTTCACGGTCTGGTACAACGTGTTCACACGCTGCCGCATGCGGTCTGGTGAGTGGTTCCTGGTTCACGGCGGCTCCAGCGGCATTGGCAGTACCGCCATACAGCTGGCCAAGGCCTTCGGCAGCCCGGTGATCACCACCGCTGGAACCGACGAGAAATGCCGGTATTGCCTGGAGCTGGGTTCCGACCACGCCCTCAACTACCGAACCGAAGACTGGGAGGCTGCGGTGATGCAGATCACCCGGGATCGCGGGGTCGATGTCATTCTCGATATGGTCGGCGGTGATTACCTGGCCAAAAACCTGGCGGTGCTGGCCAGGGATGGGCGCTGCTCGCTGATTGCCTCCCTCGGGGGCCCCAGAGCCGAAATCAACATCATGCCCATCATGTTGAAACGGCTCACCATCACCGGTTCGACCCTGCGACCGCAGACCGTGAAGGAAAAAGCCCAAATCGCCACCGACCTGGAACAGACCGTGTGGCCGTGGATCGAAGATGGAATATTCTCTCCGTCCATTTTTGCCGAGTTTCCGCTGGACCAGGCGGCCGCAGCCCACCGACTGATGGACAGTGGGACTCACATGGGCAAAATCGTGCTGGAAGTGAGCTGAGGACTGGCGCTACTCAAATCCGTCGGCAAACACCAGCTCGCTGGCCCGGGTGGTGACCACCACGACCCCTGGAGGCAGCACGTCCTCCACCGCCCCGGCGGCGACGACAGCGGTGTCCAGGCGGCCGCGGTCCATCAGGAAGGACCGCCGCAGAACGGTCTGTTCGGTCTGGTTCAGGCTGGGGCCCTGGTAGCGGCAGACGGTTTCCAGGCGCCCATCCTGCTCCGTTTCCTCGCACTCCCAGTCGCCGATCACGCCCAGCTCCAGGTCGTGCCTGCCGTTGCCCGGAACCCCGGTGAACAACCGCAGCTCGACCTGCTGCAGCGGCTCAATGCCTCCGTTGGTGACGGTGACCTGCAGATCTGCCGAGCCTCCCAGGGGCACAAGATCCGGAACCGTTGCCTCCCAGGCCAGGCCTCGCACCACCCGCTCTGTGGTCAGCGTGACCTGGGGCTGGTCGCTGCTGAAGCCAAAGTCGGCATCGATGGCAGCAGTACTGGAGAAAGCCGTATCGCCAGGGAAAACCCGGAACTCCAGGTCCAGGCGCTCACCGCCACCGGGATAAATGACGTCACCCAGCGCATCGCCGGAGAAATCGCATTCAAGCTCCGGGGACAGGCGACAGCTCCAGCGCGGCGGTGCGTTGAATTCCAGCGGATGCACGGCCCCGGGAAATCGAAGCCTGATGCCCTGGTCGGCCGACACCGGCACCAGCCCGGTGTTGCGCAGATTCAACCGGAAACTGCCGCGTTCCACGCTTTGCAGCGGTGACTCGGTGAATCCTTCCAGCCGCAGCCGGGGCCGCGCATCGCGTAGCCCCTGCAGGTACAGTCCGCCGGCTCGCGCTTCACCGGTCAGGTTGGTCGACGAGACAAAACCGACCAGCTGCTGTCCCCCCTCACCCGCCAGGGCCGGCCTGCCGCCGCCGCTGCCTGCCGCTCCGCCGGCAAGGTCGCGGCTGGCCAGGAACCACTGGTTGGCCCGCAGATCGTAGACCACCAGGTCAGTCTCACCATTGAGATCATCTCCAGCCCATTCCGGCGCGTCCGACTGGAAAACCAGCACACGTCCGTCCCGGCTGATGACGGGATGCTCGCTGGTTCCCGTCAGTGCCACGGCCCCGGGTACCATGGCGGTGATGCCGTTGGCGCCGCCCTGTTCCTGCCATACGTAAACCTGCCTTACTGCAACCGCCGGCTGACCGGTCAGGTTGGTGGCATGGCTGGCAAACGCGATCACCGAACCGTCGGTAGAGATCGATGGCTGCAGGCTGTCGCCGTCCGGGGCCACCAGTCCGCCGGCCCCGTCGGTTCCCAGGCTGATCAGTTCAACCTCCCCGGTGGTCCGCTGGTACCGGTAGACCCCGGCGGTGCCCATCGATGGCCGCAGCACCGGATCCAGGTTGCCATCCAGCTGGGAGTCCCGTGACACGAAGGCGACGTACTCACCATCGGCAGAGACAACGGGGGAATCGCTGCTGCCCGTGGCCAGCGTTCCCTGGGGCCGCGTACTGATCGGCTGTCGCTGGCCGCTGGCACGGTCAACCAGGTAAACCTGGCTCACCCCCGCCGGATTGCCGTCGGGTTCCAGGTTGCCGGCGGCGCTGGCAAAGGCAACAACGCCGCCGTTGTCGGACACGGAAGGCGGTCCGCTGCCGGTGTCGGCGTAGCCGGCACCGTCCACCGCCAGGGTCAGGACGTCCAACTCGCCGAGGGCGCAGTCGCGGTAGAACACGTCAGCGGATCCGTTGAGGTCGGCCGGGCCGTCAGCTCCGAGCAGGGGACCCGGCGTGAGGCTGACAAACGCGACACCGCAGCCATCCCCGGTCACCACGGGCGAATCGCTGTCCAGCCCGCTGACCGGCAGTCCCGCAGGGTCACCGCTGATCAGGCTGAGTCGCTGGAAAAACCGGTCGTAAAGAAATACGTCGCGGGCGCCGTTGCCGTCGTCGGGGACCAGGCCGGATTCATCGCTGGCGAAAACCACGAACCGGGCATCCCCGGACATTGAAAACTGCACTACCGCGGGCGGTGCCGCGGCTTCCGGCCGCAGGCTGAGGCGTGCCACCCCGGGGGCTTTCCGATCGCGCACGAACAGCTGGGGGGCGGTACTGGTCAGGGGATCGAAGTTGTTGGCCTGGCTGACAAAAAACACCTCACCACCATCTCCGGTGATAGCCGGCGTGGTGCTGGTCCCGTTGCCCGGCAAACGGTCTTCGGTGGCGCTGAGCAACTGGGTCTGCCGGGTGTCGCGGTCAAATGCGTAGACGTGGAACAGCCGTGGGCTCTCCTGAGGAATCAGGTTCGACGCGATACTGTCGAACACCACGACGCGCCCGTTCTCCGACACCGAACCGTTGAAGCTGTCACCGTCGGTGGGCGTCAATTCATCGGCCCGGCTGACCAGCTCGGTCTGTTCGGTCAGCGTGTCCCGCAGGAACATATCGAAATGGATATTGAACAACTCCGGGACCGGCTCCAGGGTAGTCGCCCGACTGTAGAAGGTCACATAGCGGGCGTCAGGGCTGAGCACGGCCCGGGCAGAGTCTGAGTTTGACCGGGTCCCCTCGGTGGAGATGTTGACCAGGCTTGTCTGCCCGGTGGCGCGGTCATGCAGGAACACATCGGGCAATTCGTCGAACTCATTGTCGGAGAAATTGGTCGCCTCCGAATGAAACGCCACATAGCGACCGTTGGCCGAAATGAATGGGACAAAACTTCCGGCGTCGGCCTCTTCACCATCGGTGGACACCGACACACGCCGGGTGTCGCCGGTCTGCCGGTCATGCACAAAAACATCGGGCTGGTCGTTCAGATCATCAGCGACCAGATTGGACGCGAAGCTGCTGAAAGCCACGTAGCGACCGTCCGCGGAAATCGCACTGTTGATGCTGCCGCCGTTGGCGGGGACGCCACCCATGCCGATGCTGACCTTTTGGATGAGCCCGCTGGCCAGGTCCGCCACGAAAACATCCAGGGCGCCGTTGGTGTCGTCGGCGACCAGGTTTGTAGCGCTGGAATGAAAGCTGACCCAGGAGCCGTCGGCAGAGATTGCCGCATTGACGCTGCTGCCGTTCGGATCACCGCCGCCCATCGCGATGCTGACACGGCGAAACACACCGGAATCCCGCTGCAGCAGGTAGACGTCGTCCACTCCGTTGCCGTCAGCCGCCTCCAGCTCCGCGGACCCCGTGTGGAATACCACCCGGCGGCCGCTGCGTGAGGCCGAAGGGTTGGAGACTCCCTCTGCCAGGGGAGTCCGGGTCAGCAGGGGCTGAAAGGCAAAAACCTGGCCGTCCGGAACCGTTTGCGCGCCGGCCACCGACAGGGTGGCAGCGCCAATGACCGCGGCCAGCCGCCGGATCGGTCTGATCAATTTGGCTTGTCGGGGTGGATCAGCAGCAGGTCACAGGAACCGGATGCCAGCATGCCGCGCAGAGTACTGCCGATCAGGAGGTCCTTGATTCGGGATCGCGCCAGCGACCCCATCACCACCAGATCCACGTGCCGGGCGTCGGCGAACGCGCGAATGGCCTCGACCGGCGTGGTGTGCGGGAAGTGCAGCTCCACTGTCCGGCGTACGTCCTCCGGCAGCATGCTGCGAATCTCCCGGGTTCGCAGTTCTTCCTGCTCCTTGCGGAACTGATCCGGGGTCGGATCAGATCCCTTCAATTCCGGCGGCACGCCAACGGCGTGCAGCACGTGCCAGTTCACGCCCAGTCCCGCCCCGATTTCCGCCGCCGCGTCCACCAGCTTGCGATCCAGGTCCGCCGGCTTGTCGTGGGCATGGGTCGGATCCAGGCAGGCCATCAGGTAGGGTGACTCGCTCCATTCACGATGCCTCGCCACCAGCAGGGGCACCGGGCAGGACCGGACCAGCCGCCATTCCGCTGTGCTGGGATGGTCATCGTTGCGCAGCGCTGTGACTACCAGATCGGGCTTGTATTCGTCGATGGCCTCCACTACCCCTGCGTCGAACGGGTGTCTCCACTGGGAGGAGATGGTCGTATCGGGAACGCCCAGCTCACCGGCCAGCTGTTTCAGGTGGTCCTGTGCCTGTGCCACGTAATCCTGTCGCGCCTGCTCCATGGAGTTGTTCAGGTGAAACAGCTCCCGGGCGTAGTCGTGCCGTCTCACCACGCAGTGCAGGTGCAGGGATGCGCCCAGCTTCCCGGCCAGATACGCGGCACGCCGCGCCGCCGAGGTGTCCAGAGTCACTGGATTGACCGTCGCCAGAATCCGTCGAAATGTAGGCATGTTTTTCTCCCTTTTCTGATCCGGAATTATAGGCCACCTGTTTGCTCTCGCGACCGCCTGCCGGCTGACCGGTCCCAACCGGTCACCGCGGTCACCAGGAGCAGGCTGACCAGAACCAGCAGCCCCGGAATGCCAATCACGGGAATAGCTACTGGCGCCGGGACTACCCCGCCAGAATAGGACACTACCAGCACAGGCCGCGCCGCGGGATCAGGGTTTTCCCGGCTGTCCAGGCGCTTGGCCGTGCCAAAACCGGCCGCTTCGTTGCCAATGACAATCCACCCGAAATTGCTGGCCGGATCGTCCAGCCAGGCCTGCACGTCTGCAATCAGCTGATCCGATGTCCAGGTGTAGCGCCCGAGGTTTCGCACCGGTGCCGCGGCCGAGGCCATGGTCTCATAGTCACCACCCAGCTGGTCCCAGCTGCCGCCGCCAAGGCGGTTCTGGGTCCAGGTCGCATCTCCCGCCTGGGCTGGCGCGCCGGTGCCCTCCTGGCCCGGCGCATCCACGGTCCCCTCCCCCCAGCCGCGCAGCAGCCGATGCAACCTGACCGTGAGGGTGCCGGAAATCGTCCGCGACATGCTCAATTCCAGCCTCGCTGCCTCGATGGTTGCGCCGGCCGGGATGCTGCCCAGGTCGAACCTGATCAGGGCCCGGCGCCTGGCGCCGATCAGCGTTCTTCCGATGAACAGGTAGGCGCCGGCGCCATTGGACAGTTCGCCTTCCTCGAATATGGAGTTGTCCTGGGCCGGCAACAGGGTGATTTCGGTGGTTCCTGCCTGGGCCGGCTGCCCTCCCAGCAGCAGCAGCAACGCCCACCCCGCGGCGGCCATGGGCAGCAGCCGACGGGGCAGCGCCCAGGCGCCAAATAACCCCACCGCACGAATTTGTCCGACAAACGGTAGCGCCCCAGGGTGCTGATTCACTTTTTTCTAATCCCGCCCGTGTTCAAATAGCAAGCGCGCAACATAGCACAGGGGTTAGTTGCGCAGCAGCCACTCTGGGGAGAGTCATATGAAATGGAATTTGCCAACCCGCTGGATCGTGTCAGCTCTGCTGCTGACCAGCACTGTCGCTTCGGCCCAGATTTCGCCCGGCGACCTGGTATTTCGACAGACATTCGAAGCGCGCAGCGCCGACAACAACGCGGACGCTCACGCGTTTCTGCAGCGTGCAACTTTCGGCGCTACCAACAGCGACATAGCGACGGTGCGCAACCTGGGCTTCTCCCGCTGGATGGACCAGCAGATGGCCCTGCCGCCGACGCTGCACCAGCCCCGCCTGGCCGCATTCGGCACTGAATACGGACAGAATGAGCGCCAGCGGGTGTGGTGGGACCTGGCACTCAATGCCGAGGACCAGCTTCGCCAGCGGATGGCGTTTGCGCTGTCCCAGATCCTGGTGGTGTCGGACGTCAACGGCGATCTGGAGGGCCAGCCGCTGGCCCTGGCCGCGTACTACGACCTGCTGCTTCAAAACGCCTTCGGCAACTACCGGGACCTGCTGGAGCAGGTGACCCTGACCCCGGTCATGGGGCACTACCTCAGCATGTTTCGCAGCACCCGTGATCCGGTGGCAGGCATCGAGCCCGACGAGAACTACGCCCGGGAAATCATGCAGCTGTTTTCCATCGGACTGGTCGAACTGAACCTGGACGGCAGCGTTCGGCTGGACGGCCAGAATCAGCCCATCCCGACCTACAATCAAGGCCACATCGTGGCACTGGCCGAGGCCTTCACGGGCTGGAATTTCGCTGGTGCCGATGGCGGCGACGGCGACTGTGAGCCATGGGAATGGCGCTGGCCTGAATGGAACTGGCTTGCTCCCATGGAGCCCTGTATCGTGACGCGGCCCAACCAGGACCAGCCCGCCAATTACCACGTCACCTCGGAAAAAATCATCGTGGGGGACGTGCTGCTGCCCGCCGGCCAGACCGCTGAGCAGGACCTGCAGCAGGCGGTGGACACGCTGTTCAATCACCCCAATGTCGGCCCGTTCCTGGCGCTGCGCCTGATCCAGCGGTTTGTGACCAGCAACCCCAGCCCGGACTACGTTGCCCGGGTGGCGTCCACCTTCAACAATAACGGCAGCGGCGTGCGAGGCGACCTTGGCGCCGTGCTGAAGGCAGTGCTGCTGGACAACGAAGCCCTGGACGGCTACCAGATGGGCATCGCGGAATACGGCAAGCTGCGCGAGCCGCTGCTCCAGTTCATGCATTTTCTGCGGACCTACGACGCCCAGTTCAACCCCGGATTTGATCCGAACAACAGCTGGCCCGGCGCCATCTACCGTCCCGAGGGCTACTTCGGCCAGGGCGCCCTGCGATCACCCTCGGTGTTCAACTTCTTCAAGCCGGACTACACGCCCCCCGGCGCCATTGAAACCCAGGGCCTGGTCGCCCCGGAATTTCAGGTTGCCACCGAGACCCAGGTAACAACGATGGCCAACCTGTATCGGAGCGTGCTGATGCAACCCGTCTGGTCACCGGGCTCGTATCCCTGGGAGACCCATTACCGGATCAATATCAACCGCCTGTTATCCATGGCTGACGACGCGACTGCGCTGACTGATCAGGTCATCGACGATCTGCTCAAGGGACGGATGGACCCGCTGGCGCGCCAGCTCGTGATCGACGGCATTAACGACATCCGTGTGCAGGACTCGGACCTGCGGGTTGCCATGGCGCTTTACTACGTCGTGACCTCACCGCAGTCCATGGTGCAACGCTGAGGGAGATGGACATGAAAGCGACGAAAAATGGACTGAGCCGACGCCGATTCCTGCAGGCCGCTGCCCTGTCAGCAGTCAGCGGCAGCATGCTGGGAACCACCGGGCTGCTGCAGCGCGCCCAGGCGGCGGCCACCCTGGGCACCAAGGGATCCGGCTACCGGGCCCTGGTCTGCATCCTGCTGGAAGGCGGCGCCGACTCCTACAACATGCTGGTCCCCCGGCTGGCCGGTACCGGTAATCCCGCCACCGACTACAACGTCTATACCCAGACGCGCCAGAACATGGCAGTGGGATACAACGAACAGAACGGCACCTGGAACCCCGGGTCAATTCTGACGCTGAACGGCACCGACATGGGGTTAAACCCGGACATGCCCGGCATGCAGAGCCTGTTCAACTCAAACAGGCTGGCGGTGGTGGCCAACGTGGGCTCCATGATCGAGCCGGTCACCAAGAGCCAGATCCTGGGTGGATCGGCCAACCTGCCGCCACAGCTGTTTTCCCATTCCGACCAGTCGGTGCAGTGGCAGAAAGCCCACTCCGACAGCGTGGAGAACCGCGGCTGGTTTGGCCGCGTGGCCGACCTGCTGTCCAGCATGAATGCGCCCGGGCCATCGATGAACATCAGCGTCATCGGCAACAACGTGATCCAGGTGGGGCAGTCCGTGTTTCCTTATTCCATCGGCACGGACGGGCCCGTAGGCATCGACACCGGCTGGGACCCTGACGGTAATCGCCTGGCCACCGTCGAAGCGCTGATGGCGACCGCCGACAACATCTACGCCAGCGAACACGCCGTGATCAAGGGCCGCGCCCAGGACAATTTCGAAATGATCAACGCCGCGCTGGACGCGGCCACGCCCCTGGCCACCGTCTTCCCGGATACCTGGCTGGGTCAGCAGCTGCACATGGTGGCCCGCATGATCGGCATCCGGTCTGCCCTGGGCGTCAGCCGTCAGACCTTTGTTGTCGGAAACTGGGGCTGGGATACCCATGACGGCCAGAACGCGAACCTGCCGGGACTGCTGCAGGATCTGGACGGCGCCGCCGCCGCCTTCGATGCAGCCCTGCAGGAACTGAACGCGCCGGGTCAGAACAACGTCTCCTCCAATGTCACCACCTTTACCCAGACCGAGTTCAGCCGCACCCTGAACAGCAACGGTAACGGTACCGACCATGGCTGGGGCGGCCACCAGTTTGTGATGGGTGACGCCGTTGCCGGCGGCCAGATTTACGGCACCCTGCCCGATCTCACCCTGGAAGGCCCGGATGACATCGATCGGGGACGTATCGTTCCCACCCTGAGCGTGGAACAGTATGCCGCTACCCTGGCGTCGTGGCTGGGGGTCCAGAGCGGCGACCTGGCCAACGTGTTTCCCAACCTCGGAAACTTCAGCAGCAGCGACCTGGGATTCATGGTCTAGGCGCCACCGCCGGCACCGCCCAGCGGGTTTTGTGCGCCGCCCGGAGGAATCAGCGGGCGGCGCGGGCGGCGCCCTGTTAAACTGGTGCGTACGGGATAACACGGAGATTTCCCATCATGTTTCGATTCATGGTTCTGGCACTGGCGCTGGCGTTTGCCGGTTCAGCCTATGGCCACAGCGAAGCGCCCCTGAACAAGGATGGTTGCCACAAGGGCAAGCGCCACCAGGATTACCATTGTCACCAGGGTGAACTGAAGGACCGACGGTTCAAGAACGAGCAGGAAGCCCGCCGCGCCCTGATTCAGGCACGTATCGCCGCCAAGGGCGAAAGCAGCGCGGGACAGCCCGAGGGCGACGTGGACCCAAGCTAGGCTGGCCGTGACACCTCATTAGTCGCCCGGGTACCAGGCCCGGGCTCCGGCTCAAAAAGCAATCAGGGAATAGCCCCGGCTCTGGTAGTCCACCAGCACCGTCATGGCTGAGGTCGCCAGGGACACCGATTCAGCCAGATCCTTGCGGCTCCAGCCCCGCGCTGCCGCGGTCTGGCCGCACAGAAAGATCCCCACACCCGCCGATTTCAACCGGTCCAGCAGCTCCAGGTTCGGATTCTCCACCAGGAACTGGTCTTCGTAAGCCGCGTGCTTCAGCATGTCTTTCCCGGCGGCCCCGTGGATCACCAGGGCAAGTTCCAGGTTTTCCGGCTTCACCCCCGCCCGTACATGCATGTTCATGAACCGGGCCACCGTTTCGATACGGCGATTCAGCTCTGCCGGGTCATCCGGGGTACGCGCCACGTCGAAAACAACGCGGTACTTGCGGTCCGTGGGCAGGCTGAAATCCGGGTCGGGGATGTCGCTGACCGGACCGTAGCCTTGTATGGCCGGTCCCGTGCTGAAGCCGGCTGGCGCTGAAGGCGATTCCGCCAGCACCAGGCTGGTTGCGAAGACGCCGGCAAGGAGTATGACGCGGTGACTCAACAGATTCATAAGACTCTCATCCAAGCAGGGCCTCGAGCGCAACCTGGATGGCGTTGCGCGGTCCGCTCTGGCGCATCTCGGGTGATACAGACTCGTGGGTCAGCAGGCTGTCGGTAGCTACCATCACCGCCAGCGCCTCAAACCCTTCCTGCATGGCCAGGCCGTACAGCCCGGCGGCTTCCATCTCGATCCCCAGGAACCCGAACTGCTCCAGCAGCGATACCTGCTCCGGATCCGCCGCGTAAAACAGATCGGTCGAAAACACCGGGCCAACCTGGACGGGCAGCTCATGCTCAACGGCTTTCTGGTAGACCCGGTTCAGCAGGTCAAAGCTGGGTGTGGCGCCCAGGTCGTATCCCTTGAAGCGAATCCGGTTGACGCTGGAGTCTGTTCCCGCACCGGACGCCAGGAACAGGTCGCCCAGCCGCAGCCGCGGCGAGACCGAGCCGCAGGTCCCCACCCGGACAATTCGCTGGACGCCGTATTCCCGCACCAGCTCAGTGGCGTAGATCAGCATGGAAGGAATGCCCATGCCCGAACCCATGACCGATACCGGTTTTCCGGCGAAAGTTCCGGTGAATCCGTACATGTTGCGAACGGCCGTCACCCGCACCGGGTCGGTGAAAAATCCTTCTGCAATCTCCTGGGCCCTCAATGGGTCGCCGGGCAGCAGCACGAGCTCGGCAAAGGCATCGGGGCCGGCTTCGATATGGGGCGTTGGCATCAGCTGTTCTCCGTGGACAGCGTCACCGCCCGGGTCACGCAGTCCACCAGTTGTTCAGTTTCAGGTTCATCCCGTCCGTGGACCACGGCCAGCGGTTCTCCCTGCACCACGTCCTGCCCCAGCTCCACCAGCTCGGCGAAACCCACCCGGTGGTCAAACCGGTGCTGCCCGGGCAGCCGCGCCGCATCGTGCACCGCGTGTCCCAGCAGGCGGCCATCGACGCCATTGACCCGGCCGGCATGCTGCGCCGGTACAGGTCGCTGGACCGGCCCCAACTCCAGGTGACGGTCCGGGCTGTCCAGCAGATCGGTTGGTCCGTCCAGGGCAACCACCATCCGCTGGAACCGCTCCGCGGCCGCGCCGGATTCCAGCGCGCGCTGCAAACGCTCGCGGGCTTCGTCGGCACTGGTGCTGATCCCGCAGGCCATCAGCAGCTCGGTTCCGAGCTGCAGGTTGACCCGGTGCAGCCGGTCAGTGCGCCGGTCGCCGCGCAGGTAGGCCAGGGCTTCCCGCATTTCCAGGCCGTCTCCCACGCAGCAGGCCAGGGGCTGATCCATGTCGGTAAACAACACGCTGCAGTTGAGCCCGCAGGCTTCGGCGACCCCTTTGAGCATGTCCCGCAGGGGCTCACCGTCTGACGGGCTGCGCATGAAAGCCCCGCTGCCCACCTTCAGATCGATCACCAGCGCCTGCAGCCCTTCGGCCACTTTTTTCGACAGAATGGAGGCGGCAATCAGCGGCAACGACGAAACGGTGGCGGTTTGATCACGCACCGAGTAAAGCCGCTGGTCGGCGGGTACCATCTGGGCGGTCTGCCCGACGAGGGCCAGCCCCTCCCGGGCAACGACCTGCTGAAACCGCGCAGGTTCGGGAAACGGGTTGTAGCCGGGAATACTCTCCAGCTTGTCCACCGTGCCCCCGGTATGTTCCAGCGAGCGCCCGGAGATCATCGGCACATAGGCGCCACAGGCCGCCAGCATGGGCGCCAGCAGGAAGCTGATGATGTCCCCCAGCCCGCCGGTGGAGTGCTTGTCCACGGTGGGGCCGTCCAGGTCGAAGGAACCCCAATCTGCCTGCCAGCCCGATGCAGCCATGGCCCGGGTCAGGGCAGCGCTCTCGGATACCGACATGCCGCGGCAGTAGGCCGCCATCAGGAAGGCGCCCACCTGGGCGTCACTGACGCTGTGGTCGGTGACCCGCGCTGCCAGGGTATCGCACTGCTCCGCCGTCAGGGTTTCCCCGTCCCGCTTGCTGCGGATGATGTCGACTATGCTGATTTCCGCCACCGATCCGTATCCCGGTAAAACAAAAAAGGCGCACCAGCGCCCGTGGATGAGGTTTTGTTCATGGCGCAAGTCTACAGGAAAGAGCTGCCGTAATTCATTGATGGCAGGCCAAAAAAATCACACAGGCTTTGGCCGATATCAGCGAATGTCTGGCGCTGGCCCAGGGATTGCGGTTTCACGCCGGCGCCGCTGACCAGAACCGGTACGTGCTCACGGGTGTGGTCACTGCCTTCCCAGGTCGGGTCGCAGCCGTGATCGGCGGTGACCACAAGCAGGTCCGTCGGAGCCATGGCCGAGAACAGCTCGGGCAGGCGCGCGTCCAACCGGGCAAGTGCCTCGGCGTATCCCACCGGGTCGCGGCGGTGGCCAAAGCTCGAGTCAAAATCGACGAAATTGGTGAACACCAGGCTGCGGTCACCGGCCTGCCCCAGGGCGGACAGGGTGGCGTCAAACAGCCCGTCGATGCCGTTTGCCTTGATCTTTCGGGAAATCCCCTGGTGGGCGAAAATGTCGGCTATCTTGCCAACGGAAATGACCTCCCCACCGCTTTCCACCAGGCGGTCCAGCAGGGTTGGATCGGGCGGCGGCACCGCGTAGTCGCGGCGGTTGCCGGTACGCTGAAAGGACTCGGGGCCATCTCCCACGAAGGGCCGCGCAATGACCCGCCCCACGTTGTACGGGTCCACCAGCCGCCGGGCCACCTGGCATACCTGGTATAGACGCTCAAGGCCAAAGGCCTGTTCGTGGGCAGCGATCTGAAACACGCTGTCGGCCGAGGTGTATACGATGGGTTTGCCCGTGGCCATGTGTTCGCTGCCCAGCTGCTGGATGATCACGGTGCCGGAACTGTGCCGGTTTCCCAGCACGCCCGGCAGATCCGCCTCTGTCACCAGGTCCTTGAGCAGGCTGTCCGGGAAACAGTCTTCTCCCGGCGGGAAGTATCCCCAGTCGAATAACACCGGAACTCCAGCCATCTCCCAGTGGCCGCTCGGCGTATCTTTTCCGCTGGACAGCTCCCGGGCATAACCCCAGGCTCCGCGGGCGGGCAGCGATGGCGGCGCGATGCGGGCGTCGGTCCCGGTACTTTCCCGGTGGGCGCGAACCAGACCCAGCGCCGACAGGTTCGGAATGTCCAGCACCGTGTCGCTATGCCGGGCAAATCGCTCGGCCAGGTGCCCCAGGGTATCGGCCCCGACATCACCGAACTGGTCCGCGTCATCGGTGGCTCCGATACCCAGAGAGTCCAGCACCAGCAGGATGGCGCGGCGGCATTGCACTGATTCAGATTCCATGATGGGATTGTACCAGTCGCCCGGCCCTGTTCCGCGCCGGCAACCCTGGACCAGAACCAATCTTCCATACCCGTGAAAATTCTGCTTTTTCTCAGCACCCTGCTCCTGTCACTGCCCGGTCAGAGCGAGGACCCGCCGGCGGCACCGCCGGGCGCCCTGGTCGGCCCCTGGTCAGGATTTGCGTCGGCAGGACGTCCCGTCGACTTTGCCGCTCTGCTTGAGCAGCCTCAATGCCTGTCTGCCCGCCCCGATTACCTGCAGTGTTTCATCCGCGACCATCGCGGGGCCCTGTGGATTCGTGAATGGCGAAAACTCCGCTGGTCAAGCTGGCGCTCCCTGGAAGGCCAGCTCACCACGCCGCCGGAGTGCACTCTGGCGGGGGATGGGCAATTCCACTGCATCGGCGTTTCCCGGGACGGCCAGCTGTCGCGACTGACCTCAAGCGCCGCGGGCCGGGGGGGCTGGGAGACCCTTGCGTTTTCCGCCAGTGATCAGCCGGTCTGCCTGACGGCAGGCTCCGTAGATCGAGTTACCTGTTTTGCCCGTTCCGCACAGGACCAGACCCTGTGGCAGGTCGCGCCGGGGAATAAACCGCAGCGCATCGGTGGCCCGGTGGCGGGACGCCCCACCTGCGTCAGCGGAGACGGCGGAGACGGCGGCGAGGTGGACTGCCTGGGCGTCGATGAGGACGGCGCAGTCCTCTGGAACGCCAGGCGTGAGGGCCGGTGGAGTGACTGGCAGGTCCTGGGCGGTAGAAGTGCGGGTCGGCCAGCCTGCATTCGGACCGGCCCCAGGCAGCTGGATTGCATTGTGCGTGGCGGCAACAACCAGCTGTTTTATCGCGGCCGCACCGGCGCAAAATGGGATGAACGATGGCAGTCCCTGGGCGGCGACCTGGCGGATGATCCGGAGTGCATTTCCCGGGGTCCCGGCCTGATCGATTGCTTCCTGCAGGGCGCCGACGGCGGCCTCGCCCACATCGGAGCCGTGGGCGGCAAGTGGCTACCCTGGGTCAGCCTGGGCGGCAGGATGAGAAACCACCCGTCCTGTACATCCTGGGGGGTGGATCGCGTGGACTGCTTCGTGCGCGGCACCGATGGGGACCTGTGGCAGCGGTCCTGGCCGGCCACCGTGTTCCACCGGCTGATCGCGACTCGCGGCCCCGACAATCCAGCCGACCGCTACCGGCTGATTCCCATTTCCCGCGCCAGCAACACGATCCTGCTCAGCGACGGGGAAGGAGACGTATCCTGTGGCGTGTCAGTGAGCCATCGTGGGCGTATCAACCCTGTGGCGGACCTCAATTCCATCCATACCCCAGCGGCCATGGCAAAGGCTACCGGGGGCAGGGCTCAGCTTCACCTGGCCAATGCCATCACCTGGTGCGGCAAGACCCGGCCGGGGATCCTGGCTTGCGGCAGCCCCGGGCAGAAGGGGCATGCCCTGGTGTATCCAAGCCCCCAGGATGCGGCCCTGCTGGTACACCAGCTGGGTCATTTGGTGGGCCTGCCGGACACGAATGTGGCCGACATGTTGATGAATCCCGCACTGTCACCGTCGAGCAACAGGCTCAGCGCCGCAGAGTGCCGTCAGATTCGCGGCGATTCCATCGCGAATGCCTCCGCATCTGTCGGGGAAGTGCCGCTTGCCGTGGAGGACTTTGTGCGCCGCACCCACGTGCACGGCATATCCATCGACCAGGCCCGGCAGTATGCCGGCGACCAGCTGGACGCCAGCGAGCAGATACTGCTGCAGGTCCTGGGGGATCCGGCCAGCCAGGCCCACTGGTCCAACGCCGCAGTGCTGCTGGGTCTGATCGGCAGCGCTGAGGCTTTCGTGCCCCTGCAGCAGATGCTGGAGCGCCCGACCGCCCAGGCCCTGACGCCTGCGGATTTCAGGGCGCGGACCAGCGCTCTGATGGCGCTGGGCTACCTGTCCAGCCGAGGTGACTATCCCGAGGCTCTGGATCTTCTGGCCCGGGCCAGTCAGCCTGATTTCTGGCGGGGGCCGGCCGAACACGGATCGATTCACTTCAGGCCGGAACAGGCCCAGCAGGAATTGTCCGTCCATGCCCGGCTTGGGCTGGCGCTTTCCGGTCAGCCCGAGGCCGCGGCGGCGCTGGGCCGACTGCCGGACAGCCCGCTCAAAGCCCACGCCCTGGAAGTCCATGCCCAGGTGGCGCGGCTGGGCCTGGAGGGCTACTACGGCGCGGCCGGACCTGGGGACGGGCCATGAATCTCCCCCGACTGACCGTGTTCGATATGGCCGGGACGACGGTGGAGATCACCAGCCACGTCCCCGACGTGCTGGCCGACGTGTTTGCCGCAGAGGGCATCCAGCTTGGCCCCGGGGAGCTGTCCCGGGCGCGGGGCCGGTCCAAGCGAGAGGCCATTGGCCAGCTGCTGGACAGCCACCTGGGCGACGACCACGCGCCGGCACTGTTCAACCGCATTCATGCCCGCTTCCAGCGTGAGCTGTTGGGCCGTTTTCGGGATAGCCCGGTGCGCCCGGTGGATGGCACCGAAGACCTGTTTGCCTGGCTGCGCAGCCAGGGCGTCAGTATCGCACTGGGAACCGGGTTTGACCGGCCGGTGGCAGAGTTGCTGGTGCAGCGTCTTGGGTGGCAGGACCGGATCGATGCACTGGTATCCAATGACGACGTGCCGCGGGGGCGCCCGGCGCCGTTTCTGATATATCGCGCCATGGAGTGGACGGGATGCGACCAGGTGGCGTCGGTGGCCGCCGCAGGAGACACCGTGGCAGACCTGGGCGCCGGACACAACGCCGGCGCGGGGTGGAATATCGGCGTGCTGTCGGGTGCCCACGGGCGGGACGAACTGGCCGCCATGCCTCACACGGCTTTGATCAACAGCGTGGCCGAACTGCCCGGGCTGTTCCGCTGAGCCTGCGGTCAGCCTGCCGCTGACGGGGTCCTTTTCACGCTGATTTCCCATTCCGGGCTGTACCATCGAAGCGTTTCTGAGATACCCCCTTGTCTATGTCTGTCCAAACCGGTTTGCTGATCCTGGGTAATCAGCTGTTTCCGCTCGAACACGTCGAGGAAACGGCTGGCCTGCCCCTGTTCATGGCGGAAGACCGCGAGCTGTGTACCTACGTCCGGCATCACCAGCAGAAACTGGTGCTGTTTCTGGCCGCCATGCGCAGTTTCGCCGAGCGGGCCGCCCAGGGCGGCCACCAGGTTACCTACTGGCGGCTGGAACAGCGGGGCGGGGAAAGCTATGAATCCCGCCTGGCTGAGTTCGTCGAGAACAACCGCCTGGAAGCGCTGGCCCACTTTGAGATCGAAGATCACTTCTTCGAGCAGCGCATCCAGAAGTTCTGCCAGGATCATGGCCTGCGCCAGATCGTCCTGCCGTCCCCCATGTTCATCAGCTCGAGACAGGAATTCTCCGACTACCTCGGCCGGGTGAAACGGCCGTTCATGGCCGACTTCTACAAACGGCAGCGGCGCAAAACCATGGCGCTGATGAACCCCGATGGCACCCCCGAGGGCGGCCGCTGGAGCTTCGACCAGGAGAACCGGCGCAAGCTGCCCAGGAACGTCGAGCCGCCGGCACCACCCCGCGCAGAATGGAACGGGCACGTTGACGATGTGGTGGCGCTGGTCCAGCGCGAGTTCAGTGATCACCCCGGAGACGCTGCGGATTTCTGGTGGCCGGTGGACCGCGGGCAGGCCCTGCAGTGGGTGCAGCGTTTTCTGGACCTGTCCCTGGAAAACTACGGCAGCTACCAGGACGCCATCAGCCAGCGCAGCGACACCCTGTATCACAGTATCCTGTCGCCCCTGCTGAACCTTGGACTGATCACCCCCCGGGACCTCCTGGAGCAGGTGCTTGCATGGTCCGAACGGCACCAGGTTCCGCTGAACAGCCTGGAAGGATTCGTGCGCCAGTTGATTGGCTGGCGGGAGTTCATCCGTGGCATTTACCACGAGTATGATCACCAGCAGCAGACGTCCAACTTCTGGCAGCACCGGCGCCGGCTGGGACCGTCCTGGTACACCGGCGACACAGGCATTCCGCCCCTGGACGATGCTATCAAAGCCGCCATGAAACTCGGCTGGACCCACCACATCCTCCGGCTCATGGTCATCGGCAACCTGATGACCCTCAGCGAGATTGAGCCGGGCCAGGCCCATCGGTGGTTCATGGAAACCCACGTCGACTCCTCCGACTGGGTCATGGGTCCCAATGTCTACGGCATGGCACTGTTCTCCGACGGTGGCATTTTTGCCACCAAACCCTACATCTGTGGGTCTAACTACCTGCTGAAGATGAGCGACTACCCCCGGGGCGACTGGTGCGACACCGTGGACGGCCTGTACTGGCGATTCATCGATCGGCATCGCGAGTTTTTCGCCGGCAACCCGCGGCTGTCCATGATGGTTCGCACCCTGGACCGCATCAACCCGGACCGGCGTGCCACCATCGACCGCGCGGCGCGCCTGTTTTTGAAAGAGCACACCCTGACGACATGAGTACCCGACCCACCATTCTCTGGTTCCGCAACGACCTGAGGCTGTCTGACCACCCTGCCCTGATCGCTGCCTCCCGGCGCGGTCAGGTCCTGCCTGTATTCATCCTCGACGATGAAGCGGCGGGCCGGTGGCGAGCCGGAGGCGCACGCCGATGGTGGCTGCATGGCAGCCTCCACGCACTGGCGGAGCGAATCGCGGAAGGCGGCGGCCAGCTGCTGCTGAAGCGGGGGGACACCCTGGACATACTGAGCGACCTGGCACGCGAATCCGGCGCCGATGCCGTTCATTTCACCCGTGCCTACGAGCCATGGGCGAGGCAGCTGGAGGAACGCGTTCACCAGCGTTTCGGCGAATCCATGGAGGTTCGCCGCTACCCCGGTGCGCTGCTGAGCGAACCCGACCGCGTCAGCACGCGCACGGGCGATCCTTACCGGGTGTTCACGCCGTTCTGGAAAGCGCTGCAGGAACAGGTGGGGCAGCCCGTTCCTGAGGCGGCACCAGAACCCGACTGGGTGTCCGCCGGTCCCGGGGATGACCTGGCCAGCTGGGATCTGCTGCCTACCCGGCCGGACTGGGCCGGTGGCCTGCGGGAGAACTGGATTCCAGGCGAGTCCGGAGCCGCCCGGCGCCTGGCCCGTTTTGTCGAGGCCGCGGCGTTGGATTATCAGACCCATCGGGACCGGCCAGACCTGGCCGGCACGTCCAGGCTGTCGCCGTACCTTCAGCATGGCGAAGTCAGCCCGCGCCAGGTATGGCACCGGCTGTCCCTGGCTGTGACCGAGGGCGCACTGCCCGGCCCGGCCGCCAACGCCTATCTGCGGGAACTGGGCTGGCGGGAGTTTTCCTACCACCTGCTGTTTCATTTCCCGGACCTGCCCCTGGCTAACTTCCGTCCGCAGTTCGATCATTTTCCCTGGCGCAGCAATGAGGCCCACCTGGACGCCTGGCAGCGCGGACAGACCGGTTATCCGCTGGTGGACGCCGGCATGCGCGAGCTTTGGCATACGGGCTGGATGCACAACCGGGTGCGGATGATCGTTGGCTCGTTCCTGGTCAAACACCTGTTGATCGACTGGCGTCGGGGTGAAGAGTGGTTCTGGGACACCCTGGTGGACGCAGACCTGGCCAGCAACTCAGCCAGTTGGCAGTGGGTAGCCGGCAGCGGCGCCGACGCGGCGCCCTACTTTCGCATTTTCAATCCCATCATCCAGGGCGAAAAGTTTGACCCCGACGGCGCGTATGTCCGGCGCTGGGTGCCGGAAATCGCGGGACTGCCCAACCGGTTTCTGAACAAACCCTGGGAGGCGCCGGCGGCGGTTCTGCGCGAGGCCGGCATCCAGCTGGGTGACAGCTACCCGTCCCCGCTGGTGGTGCACGCCGAGGCCCGCCAGGAAGCCCTGGCTGCCTACAACGTCATCAAGGGTGCCGCCCGTGGCTGACTTTGCGCCCAGCAGCAGCGTCGACCCCCGCGAGGTGGCCCACTACACGGCCCTGGCGAACACCTGGTGGGATCCGACCGGTCCATTCTGGCCACTGCATACCCTGAACCGGCTGCGGGTCGAGTGGATCCTGCAACAGCTGACAGACGCCGGACTGGCAACCGGGCCAGGCGACAGCCCGCTGTCAGGCATCTCGGTGCTGGACGTGGGATGCGGCGGCGGCATCCTGGCCGAGTCCATGGCGCGCTTCGGCGCCCGGGTGCACGGAATCGACGTGGTCGAACGCAACATCGCCATTGCCAGCAGCCACGCGGCCCCGGAGCTCGATCTCGAGTACCAGCAGGTCACCGCGGAGGAGCTTGCTGAGCAGGGTCGCAGCTATGACGTTGTGCTGAACATGGAGGTGGTGGAGCACGTGGCCGACCTGCCCGGCTTTATGGCCGCCTGCGGGCAGCTGGTCCGGCCCGGGGGCGTCACCTTTGTCGCCACCATCAACCGAACGCCGCTGGCATGGTTTACCGCCATCTTCGGCGCCGAGGTGGTGCTGCGCTGGCTGCCCCGCGGCACCCACCGCTATGGACTGCTGCGGCGGCCGGAAGAGATTACCCGGGAGCTGGAAAAATCATCCATCGAACCCAGGGCCTGGACCGGCGTCCGGGTCAATCCCATCACCCGGCGCATGTCGCTGACCCGCTCCCTGGCGATCAACTACATGCTCAGTGCCGTGCGGGAGGGCCCATTCTGATGGAAGCGACCCTACCCCGATTCGAGGCCATGCCCCTGGATCGCGAGCTGGTCCGGGATCTGCGATCAGATCACGCCGGGGAAAGCGGCGCCGTGACGATTTACCGCGGGATCCTGGCGGTGTCCCGGGACGAGGGAGTACGTCGCTTCGCCAGAGAACACATGGCCACCGAACTGCGCCACCTGGCCTTCTTCGAATCCTGGTTGCCGGCTCGATACCGCAGCGCCCTGCTGCCCCTGTGGAACGCATCCGGTTTCCTGCTGGGCGCCGTGGCCGCCCTGCTGGGTCCCCGCTGGGTCTACGTCACCATCGACGCCGTGGAGACCTTTGTGGTGGGCCATTACCAGGAGCAACTGGATGTGCTCTCCGGCGGCGATCACAGCCTGTTACAGCTGGCTGAAGTGCTGCGTGGTTTTCAACAGGATGAAGGGCACCACCGGGACGACGCCGCCGACCGCAGGGGCGGCGGAATGACGCTGCCGCAGAAAGCCTGGCAGGCCCTGATCGACTATGGTTCCCGGGCGGGAGTCTGGGTGGCGCGGCGAGTTTAGGCCCGACTGGCCCGAACGGCGCTGTGTCAGGCTCCGTCCTCCCGCCGCCATTGATCAAGCGGGATGTCTTCGTATGCCGCTACGGCTTCCAGGGCCTGTTCGTACAGTCGTCGAACCCGGGCTGACGTTTCTCCCAGATACTGGTGAAGCCTGGCGTCCTGCTCGTTGCGGGAGGCACACTGAGCGCTGTAACTCTCAAAATGGGATACGGCGGAAAGCAGCTCCGCCAGGTGTCGCGGGCATTCGCAGGCGATGTTGGGGGAAACCGCCGCGACCCGCGCCAGCAGAGCCATGGAATATCGGGGTGGCGCATCCAGATTCACTGCCTGTCTGTCAGCCGTTTCTCGAACCAGCGCCATCACCGTGCGTTCGGTTTCCCGGAAGTTCAGCGGCAATCGCACACAGGCGGTATTCCCGGTGGAGAGCGATTCTGACTGGGCGTGGGATCCGAATCGGTACGCCACAATGACCGCCGCCACGCCGCTGCGCAGACGCAGCCGTTCAACGTCATTCAGGGCCGATGGACCGAGGGTCGCCATTTCCACGATCAGCCCGTCAAGCTCTGCCAGATCCCCCGCAGACAGATGCTCGAGACTGGCGGCGCGGGCCCGGATGCTCAGCCGTGGAAGACGGACCCGGTTCTGGGCCACCAATGCCGGAAGGCTGTCTCCAATCACGCCGATCCGAGGCGCTGACTCCATGGACGATTCGACCGCGGACTCCCCCGCCAGGGTCTGCAGCTGCTCCAGGGAGCTGGCGGCAATTCCGCTGATGCTGTGGCCCTGGCCGGTCAGCTGCCCCAGCAGCGCCAGGCGGTCGACATCGCGCTGGCTGTAGCGGCGATCACCCCCCGGGCTGCGCCCGGGCTCAACCGCCTGGTAGCGGTCTTCCCACTTGCGAATGGTGTGCGTGCTGACGCCGCTGGCGCGGGACGCGGCCCCAATGGAATATTTTGGAGTGGTTTTGTCCATATTTATTGGACATTTTTTATACAAAACCAAGATTTGTCAAATCTATAAGATATTGTCTAGATTTTTCACCGAATCTTCACCAGGATTCAGAGACCATACGTTCCGAGGTCACAGGGACGTGCCTCATTACACCCAGCCCGATCAGCGTCGAATCCCCTGTCCCCCTCGCGACCTGATCGGGCTTCTTTTTGCCTGCGGAAAACTGTCGTTAGAGATGATGTGCTGACCGCGGAGCGCGGAAACCCTCAGCCCAGCAGCAGAATGACGTGGCAGACGGACGCCACCACGGACAAGCGGGGGCGCAGGCTTCGCAGCCACGCCGATTGACCTGCCGGTGGTCGCATCCAGTCGACCCCCGCCGCCAGCAGGTGGCCCAGCAGCAGCAGGGTGAGCGTGGAGGCCGTGTCGTCCAGCAGCAGTGAGCCGAAGGCCCACAGGCTGATCACGATACTGAAAACCACGTCGAAAGGATTGGGATCGGGGCGGCTCGCGTACACGCCCCAGCGAATGCCGCCCAGGAAAGAGAGTATGACGGCCGAATACAGGGCGAACCAGGCCGTCGGCCAGGCGGATCCGTCCGCGGCCACGAAGGCCGCAGCGGTGAGGCCGACAAACGGGATAAGGCCGGAGTAGCCCAGCAGCAGCGCCACCGGGGGCGCCGGGCGACCGGCGGCGCTGTCTGGGTCAGACACCGGTCAGTTCAGGGCTGTTTCGATGGCCTCTACCACCGCCGGGTCGTACGGCTTGGTGCGGGGACTGAATGCCTGGATGAGCTGACCGTCCCTGCCGATCAGGTACTTGTGGAAGTTCCAGCGCGGCGCGGTCTCGGCTTCCGCCAGCTGCTGGAACAGGGCGTGGGCCTGGTCGCCTTTGACCGTGGTCTTTTCAAACATGGGAAACTGAACGCCGTAGGTCAGGCGACAGAATTCCTCAATCTGCTCCTCGGTGCCCGGTTCCTGACCCATGAAATCGTTGGACGGGAAGCCAAGCACCGCAAAGCCGCGCTCACGGTACTCCGCGTAAAGCTTCTCCAGACCATCGTACTGGGGGGTGTTGCCGCACTTGCTGGCCGTGTTCACCACCAGCAGCACCTGGCCCTGAAAACTGTCGCACAGGTTAACGCTGTCTTTGGAGGCCAGCTTGCGGAAATCGTGGTCCAGCAGTTCGCTGGAGCAGTCAGTGCCAGACAGCGAAGCTGCCAGCATCAGTGCAAAAATGGAGTTCATATCGATCCTCGACGGTTCAAACCGGGCGCTATGATCTGCAAGCCGCGATCAACTTGCCGTGAAGGCTGGATGATCCTGGCAATGGGGGCAAGTGTACAACCGGCGCCCCGCCACCGTGTGCTTCCGGATTTCCTCGGCGCAGACATGACAGGGCTCGCCCGCGCGGCAGAACGCATAGTGGCGGTATTGCGACCGTCGCCATCCCCTGGCTTTGAGGCGGCGAACGATCTTCGGGTCGTTGGTGATCCCGCCGGTCTGGTAGGCGCGCTCGGTGATCCGGATGATCTGCCGAGCCAGCCGGCTGCGCTCCCGGCCGCTCAGGGCGCCGATGGTCGCCTCGGGCAGCAGACCGGCGCAGAACAGGATTTCGGTACGGAGGTAGTTGCCGATGCCGGCAACGAACCCCTGATCCAGCAGCAGGGCGCCCAGGCTGCGCCGGGCGAAGCGAGACTGATTGATGTACCTGGACATCTCAGCCACCGTGGGGTGGTCCGACAGCACGTCGATACCCGCCCGGGCCACAAACGGATGCCGGTGGATCTCCTCGCTGGGCATGACGGCAATTTCCGAGGCGCTGTAAAGCAGCGCGGACCGGTCTTCGGTATCCAGCCGCCAGCGCAACTGGCGCCCTGTTCTGGGCCGCTTGCCCGCGCCCATGAAGTACCAGCGGCCGTAGAGCTGGTTGTGGCTGTAAACCGTCAGCCCGCAATCGAACTCGGTAAGCAGCGCCTTACCCTTGGTTTTGACGCCGGTCACGATGCTGTCGCCCAGTTCAGACTGGTACTGCTGCAGGTCAGGCCGGGCAAACCAGACCTCCTCCAGGGGTTTGCCGGCCACCGCCGACTCCAGCTGGTCAGCGACCCGCTTGATTTCAGGGCCCTCGGGCATCCAATGACTCTCCATTTCTCAGAGCGCACAAGTAAACCAGTCCGGCGTGATCCCGGCGTGAAGTCATGGCTTTTCAACCAGGGATTTCGGCGCTACGTTGCGCCAGGCCTGGCGCAGCAGGTCCTGCAGAGTGGATGGCGCGATACGGTCCAGCCGGATCCCGGTCCAGCCCTGGTGGGACCAGCCCGGGAGGAAAAAGGTCTCCGGGTCGCTGCCCACCAGGGCCGACTGGTCCGCCAGCGTAAGCTTGACCACGGCTTCTCCGTCTGCCTCTGCCAGGGTGGCAAATATTTTGTTCCCTACCCGAAATGACAAGCGGTCGAAATGCGGCTTTGTTTCTGCCTCGGGCAGCGCCAGCGCCAGGCTCTTCAAGGTTTCCGGGTCGGTTTTCATCGCAGGCTCTCCATCATATCTCCACGGGTCCGCACATTTCCGTCGGATCCCGCACGGCGATGATAGACTGCCGGATATCCCCGTTCTCCTGGCTTACCCATGACTGGCATCGATGCGGGACCGCTGCATCATCATATTCTCACTGAGCTGATCCGAAACGGCTTTGCCCCATCCGTAGCGGAAATGGCCACGTGGAGCGATTCGGACGAGGCCGCTGTTCGCGTCGCGCTGCGGGCCCTGGCGGCGGAGCATGGCGTGGTGCTGCACCCTGGCTCCGACGAGGTCTGGATCATCCACCCCTTCAGTACCGCCCCCACCCCGTTCCTGCTGCGAGATCTCGACGGCATGGAATGGTGGGGCAACTGTGCCTGGTGTGCCCTGGGCGCAGCCGCCCTGCTCGACCGCGAACTGAGCATCACCACCACCCTGGGCGCCAACGCAGGCCAGGTCACACTGCATGTCCGCGACGGCCAACTGCGGGCGTCAGACCTGCTGGTGCATTTCCCGGTGCCCATGAGCAAGGCCTGGGACAACGTCGTCTACACCTGCAGCACCATGCTGGTGTTCGACAGCGAATCCGCCGTTGACCAGTGGTGCCGCCGACATCGCCTGGCCCGGGGAGACGTGCTGCCGGTACTGGCGGCCTGGGAATTTGCCCGGGACTGGTACGGCCGGCACCTGTCTCCAGACTGGCGGAAATGGACAGTGGGCCAGGCCCGCAAGCTGTTTGAGCGGCACGGGCTGACTGGCCCCATCTGGCAACTGCCCGAAGCCGGGGAACGGTTTTGAACGGCACCGCCGGGTTCCCCGTGGTGCTGCGGCGCGGCGTGGCCAGCCTGGACCTGTGGATGGTCCTGGTACCTGTTGTTCCGGCCTTTTACGCCTGGATGGCCTCTATGGGGCTTTTTCCCATAATCCGTGAGCTGCTCGCGCTGGTCTTTTACGCTTTCTTCTTTGGCTTCGCGTTCACCAAGATGCGGGGCATTTCTGTCGGGGACAGTGAGTTTTCCCGCAACGTGAGCTACACCGCCGGCATGGGCATGGGAATGCGTTTCCTGCTGGTGCTGGCCGTACCCCTGGCCCTGCTGTACTGGCTGGAAGTCTTTCCCACGACCCATACCAGCTGGCTGCTGTACCCCCTGGTGATGTTCTGGGTTCCCGCGTCCGCACTGATTGTGGGCACCACGGACCGGCTGGCCCCGGCACTGAATCCGGCCGACATCCTGCGGGTCATGGGCGCCATGGGTTTGCATTACTGGCTCACCCTGGTGTGCTGCACCCTGGTCATCTGGGCCGCTTTCAACGGCGGCCGCTGGGTCCTGGGGGGATCCCAGTTGATGGGTGTGGCCGTCATGAGCTATTGCCTGATGGTGGGGGTCGCGCTGGCTCTTACCCTGCTGGGTGCGGCAGCCTTTACCCACGGCGAGAAACTCGGCATCAACGCGGCTTTTGCAGCGGACCTGGAGACCGTTGGGTTAAAAAAGTCGGAACCTGCCGAGCATGAGTTCATCCGTGTAGCGAAGATCCGCGAGCGCGAAGACGGCATCGAAGCCGCCGCCCGGTTCCTGGCGGATGAGCTGAAGGACCTGTATGCACCGCTGGAAGTCCACCGGTATCTGCTGGACCTGGAAATTCGCGCCGGCCGGGCAGAACAGGTGCTGGCCCAGGGACGGCGCCTGATCAAGCGCTGCCTGGACGAAGACCGACCGGATGTCGCGTTGATCACAGCTCGGGACTGCGTTACATCCGATGGCGCATTTGCCATCGGCGAGCTGGACGCTGACGATCAACTCATCCAGCTGGCGATGAATCGGGGACAGTATGAGCTGGCGGTGTCCCTGTGCGAGAGCTTTGTCCGAAACTTCCCGCGCTACCGCCGCTCGGTGGACATGTCAGTCGCCGCGGCCGATCTGCTGATTGACCGCTATGCCCAAACCGACCGGGCCAGATCGCTGCTGATAGACGCCATTGCCCGGGGCGCGCAAGGGGAACAGCTGGATGACATTCGCCGGGTCATGACCAAGCTTGGTCCCGGCGGGTGACAGCGCCTCGCCTCAGATGTTGTGCTCCGAGCGCAGCTGGTTGATTTCGGCTTCCCGGGTGAACAGGGCGCCACGGATCTCTTCCAGATCGGCCTCCAGTCGGGCTGCGACGGTCCACTGGCATGCCAGCCAGCCGACGATGCCGCCAATGGCCGCGGCCAGCACCAGGGAGAAGATGATTTCTCCAACCAGGTAAGTCATTACAGCACTCCCAGGAAAAAGTCCCACTCAAGGGCGGTGAGATCGCGGTCCGATCTTTCCGGCGAAGCGGAAGGGGCCGGTGCCATGACCAGGTCAAACCGGCTGTCGACCTGGCGCACCGAGGACAGTCCGGACAGCGACTGCTCCAGGTCGCCGATGGCTGATTGAACCGCGGCGTCAGCGTAGCCTCGATGGACGCGGCCGATCACGGTGACATCCCGTCCATCGACCAGTACGGCCACGTTGCCCGCGGCGGCCAGGGCCTGGCTGGCAGCCTGGCTGACGCCGGCTTCGATCCGGGGCGCGTGGGTAGCCACAGTCCACAGGCACAGTGCCAGCAACAATCCCGTCAGCACGGCCATCAACGCGAATCGCATCGCATGTACTCCAAGTTCTGATGGCTGAATTATCCCATGGCGGGAGTCGGCGCTGGCGGCCCTGCCACATTGGTTTGCATTGCAGAAACAATCGTTTACCGCGGATTCCGGGTGATTCGGTGTGCTTACTGGTAGATGATTTCCCGGCGCATTGGCGTCAGCCGGGCCAGCAGCCGATTCTGCACCGGAAGCGGAACACCGAGCCCATCCAGCACGTCGATCAGATCCTGTACAAAATTGTTGAACTCGGCCTCGCTGATGTCCATGCTCAGGTGTGCGCTCTGCATGTCGAGGCCGTCGTAGACGCAGGGACCGTCGGCGACTTCGCACAGCTGCAGGCGGAGCTTTTCGCCGAAGAAATCAAAATCGGTTTCCTCGAACAGCTCCTGGACGTCCTCGTCGGCCTGGATCTTGACGATCACGCCGTCCACGATGGCAGCGATGCCCGGCTCTCCACCCAGGTCACGATACAGGTTGCCCTGGGGCGGCCCGGCGGCACAACCTGCCAGCAGCAGGGACAGCAGCAATCGCCAGGTACTCCGCGCCATCAGAAGCTCACCTGCACCGACAGGTACCAGGCTTCCTGGTCAGGACGCCCGGCGATGTCGCCCAGGTCAACCCAGGCAGCCACGGCAGACCAGGTCTTGTTGGGGAACCAGGCCAGGAACACGTCACGCCAGTGGTCCTCCCCGGCAAAACTCAACTGATCGGGTTTCTCCCGGTATTCCCCGGCCAGCAGCCACTCCCGGGTCAGGAATACGCCCAGGGCGGCTTCGAACACCAGCTCCCGTGAATCCCCTGCCGCGTTACCAAATCCCAGCAGACCCGCCTGGTTCGCCGCGGTGGCACGCACCGTTCCGGAAATGAGGGTGCTGCGCCCGAACAGGCCGTCCAGGATCAGGCGGGTGGAGGACAGATAGATATCGGTGCCGCTGGCTTCTGCCGCACCCAGCGCCGTGACAATATCGGCTTGGCCGTGGTCCTTGTACTGGATGCCCAGGGTGGTCTGGGGCCAGGGCCCGTAAACCAGGTCACCGGTGAGCTTGAGCTTGGCGCTGACCACGGTCTGTTCCAGTTCGTCGACGGCGGCCCCCAGCACAGACACATCCAGCGACTGGCGTGCAGCGGACAATTCAACGCGATTCCGGAAATTCACCGCGGCGCCCGCCGTGGTGAGCGAGTAATCCCCCGTGTCCAGGTGGGTGGCAAAGGCACTGCCGCCAAGTTCGTCCCGGGTTGCATACCCGGTCAGTACCGCCCAGGGGCTCAACCCACCCCCGGCACCGCCCTCAATGGAACTGGCGGCGGAGGTGGCCAGCAACCCACCCTGGGCCGCTGCCACTACCGGGGCCAGGGCACACAGGATTACCACAGGAACCCAACGATTCATCGCGATTATCAGCCTGCTGCAGCGCCAGCGAAGATATTAGTCCAAGCCGGCAACAAATACAGGAAAATTTCCCAACGGGCCCATGGGCAGCCCGGCCCGCCTGAGAGTAAAATGCTGCTTTTTCGCCGGAGGGGCCCATGACGGCAGTGAATTTTGTCCGGGAACTGGAGCAGGTGACAGACTTCTGGTCACCCCGTGTGGTTGGCCAGGTCAACGACCAGTACGTCAAGGTGGCCAAGCTCAAGGGTGAATTCACCTGGCATCAGCATGATGCTGAAGACGAACTGTTTTACGTGGTGCGGGGCAGCCTGGAGATCCAGTACGAGGACCACAGCGTCCGGCTGGAGGAAGGCGATTTCCACGTGGTGCCCCGGGGCGTGCTGCACAATCCCGTGGCGCAGGACGAATGCTGGATTGCCCTGATCGAGACGGTCACCACCCGGCACACCGGTGACAAGGTCACGTCGCAAACCCGGTCCATCGCGCAACAGCTGGGAGAAGTCTGATCATGGCGGAAAACGGGATACTGAAAGCAGCAACCATCGACAAACTGCCGGAAAAGCGCTTCGTCCACCCGTTCAACGCCAAGGCCATTCGCCACACCCGGTCGCTGGGTGACCTGGCCGGTCTTTCCACCCTCGGGCTCCACCTGGTCCGCATCGAACCCGGTGACGAAACGACCCAGCACCACAATCACGAGTATTCCGACGAATTTGTCTACATCCTCAGCGGCAGCTGCACGCTCTACCTGGACGATGACGAGCACCCTCTGGCCGCGGGAGATTTCGTGGGATTCCCGGCGCGAGGGGCCTATCACTCCATGAAAAACACCGGGGACGATGACCTGGTCTACCTGATGGGGGGCGGCCGTCCGGAGGTGGACGTGGGCAACTATCCCCGGATCAAGCGGCGAATATACATTTTAAGCGGCCAGCGGGAATCCGTGGAGACGCGGCACCTGGAGCCATTGGCCAAGTAATGCAGGCGCACAACACCAAATCGAGGACTTTCATCATGATCTTGCAAGCAGGCATTCTGCTGGCCGCAGCCACCGCCACCGGCGCGGATTCATTCACCGCGGACCACCTGGTACGCATACCGCGGGTGGGCGCACCGGTGCTGTCCCCTGCCGGTGATGCGGTGGTCTACACCCTGCGGACCACGGACATGGACGCGGATCGCGGCCGCCACGATCTATGGATCAGCAATCTCAACGGCAGCGCAACGCGCCAGCTCACCACCCACGACGCCAGCGACACCAGCCCGGCCTGGAGCCCGGACGGCCGTGACGTGCTGTTTCTCTCGTCCCGCAGCGGCTCCAGCCAGGTCTGGCGCATCGCCATCTCGGGTGGTGAAGCGCGGCAGGTCACCGAGCTGCCCCTGGACGTGGGCAGCTTCAAGCTTTCACCCACCGGCGACCGGCTGGTGGTGTCGCTGTCGGTTTACCTGGATTGCGACACCCTGAAGTGCAGTGCCGAGCGGCTGGACCAGGCTGAGCAGTCGAAGGTCACCGCTCAGGCCTATGACCAGCTGTTCATGCGCCACTGGGATCACTGGCTCGACCAGCGCCGGTCCCAGCTGTTCGGCATTGCGCTGAACGGTGACGGCGTTGCTGAAGGCACACCTGCCCGCCTGACCCGGCTGGACGCTGACGTGCCCTCACGGGTCTGGGGCGGGTCAGGCGAATACAGCATCACGCCGGATGGACAGACCCTGGTTTTCGCTGCCAGACTGCGCAACGCCGCTGAACCCACCTCCACCAACTTTGACCTGTACCGTGCCACCATGGACGGAAACGGCCAGCCGGAAAACCTGACTGCTGACAACGCCGCCTGGGACACAGCGCCAGTGGTGACGCCCGACGGTAAAAGCCTGGTCTACCTGGCCATGTCCCGGCCCGGGTTCGAGGCCGACCGTTTCCAGGTCATGCTGAAGGACCTGGCCAGCGGACAAACCCGCTCCCTGACCGCTGACTGGGACTACTCCCCATCCGGCATGACCCTGGCTTCCGACGGCAGGCAGCTGTTGATGAACGCCCAGGACACCGGCCACAAGACCCTGTGGCGGCTGTCCCTGGACGCCGGATCTGAGGAGCTGCCGCAGAAAATTATCGACAGCGGGTACGTCAGCGCCGTTGACGCCGCCGGGGACACCGTGGTGTTCGCCCGGGACGACCTTGGCTCACCCTCAGAGCTCTGGGCCACCGACGTCCGTGGGTCCAGCCCCCGACAGCTGACCCGGCTGGGACAGGCCAGCCTGGAGAATGTTGCGCTGGGTGACTTCCAGCAGTTCTCGTTCAAGGGCGCCGGCAACGCCACGGTGTATGGGTGGCTGGTCAAGCCGACAGACTTTGAGCGGGGCAAGCGCTACCCGGTAGCGTTCCTGATTCATGGCGGGCCCCAGGGCAGCTTCTCCAACCATTTCCACTATCGCTGGAACCCGCAGACCTACGCCGGCCAGGGATTTGCCGCGGTCATGATCGATTTCCATGGCTCCACCGGCTACGGCCAGGATTTCACCGACAGCATTTCCGGCGACTGGGGCGGCAAACCCCTGGAAGACCTGAAGCTTGGTCTGGCCGCGGCGCTGGACCAGTTTGAATTCCTGGACGGTGACCGGGTGTGCGCGCTGGGTGCGTCCTACGGCGGGTACATGATCAACTGGATCGCCGGCCAGTGGCCGGACCGGTTCCGCTGCCTGGTGAACCACGACGGCGTGTTCGATCAGCGCTCCATGTACTACACCACCGAGGAACTCTGGTTTCCCGAGTGGGAACACGATGGCCCCTACTACCAAAGCCCCGAGTCGTATGAAAAACACAACCCGGCCCGCTTTGTCGACCGCTGGCAAACTCCCATGCTGGTGATCCACGGCGAGCTGGACTACCGGGTCCCCGTCACCCAGGGTATTGCCGCCTTCACCGCGCTGCAGCGACGGGGCATCGAAAGCCGATTCCTGTACTTCCCGGACGAAAATCACTGGGTGCTGAAACCCCACAACTCATTGCGCTGGCACCAGGAAGTCAACCAGTGGCTGAAGCGCTTCCTCCAGTGAGACTGCCCAGCTTTTGTCAGATGCGCCTCAGCCGGGACAGCACTACCCTGCACTCAAGGCCCGGCCGATTCGGCCTGAGTCCGCCAGACTGCAAGAGACCAAAATCATGAAAAGACTGTTCAAGTGGACCGGGATTCTCGTCGGCTCGGTCCTGCTGATTGCCGTCGCCCTGGCGGTTCAGGTGATTTACTTCCGCCCTTTCAGCATCAACGTTTTTTTCAACAAGGCGCTGATGCAGTTTGCACTGGACAACCCCGAGATGCTGTCGTCCATGGGCGTGCTGGAGTCGGTGGGCCTGAACTTCCATAACGACGACCTGGCCGATGCATCCATGGCCAAGGGCCGCGAGGACCAGGCCCTGATGGTGGAAACTCTGGAGACCCTGCGCAGTTACGACTACCAGGGGCTGGACGAAGGCCAGAAACTGTCTTATGACATCCTGGAATTTTTCCTGCAGCAGCAGGTCGACGGCATTCCTTTCAACTACCACAACTACCCGGTGAACCAGATGTTCGGCATCCAGAACGGCATGCCGACGTTCATGACCAATATCCACCGCATCAACAGCGTGGGTGACGCCGAAAACTACATCACCCGTCTGACCAAAATCCCAACCAAGTTTTCCCAGGCCATGGAGGGACTGAAGTACCGGGAAGAGCAGCGGATCATTCCGCCCCGGTTCACGGTGACCAAGGTCATCGAAGAAATGCAGGGATTCGTAGACACACCCCCTGCTGAAAACATCCTGGTGACGTCCATGCAGGAAAAACTGGACAAGCTGGACCTGGCGGACGACCAGCGCCAGCAGCTGCTCGACCAGGCAGAAATCGCCGTTGCCGAGTCGGTGTATCCGGCTTATCGTGAGTACATCTCATACTTCACCGGCCTCCTGGCCAAGGCCACTGAAAACAACGGCGTCTGGGCCCTGCCCGACGGTGACGCGCTCTACAGCCACCTGATTTACCAGCACACCACCACCCGCATGACGCCGCAAGAAGTCCACCAGATCGGGGTCCAGGAAGTGGCCCGGATTGAACTGGCCATGGACGCCATCCTCAGCGAAGCCGGCATGACCGAGGGCACCATCGGCGAGCGGGTCACCGCCATGTCCATGCGTCCGGAATTCCTCTATGCCGACAGCGACGAGGCACGGGACCAGATCCTGGAAGACTTCACGGCCATCATCGAGGAGATCAACCGTGACATGGACCGGTACTTCGGCGTACTGCCGCGGTCGCCGCTGGAGGTGAAGCGCATTCCGGAGTTTCGCGAGAAGACCTCTCCCGGCGCTTACTACCAGCCACCCTCCATGGACGGCAGCCGCCCCGGCGTGTTTTACGTGAATCTGCGGGACACCAGCGAAGTGGTCAAGTTTGGCATGCGCACCCTGGCCTACCATGAAGGTGTGCCCGGACATCACTTTCAATCCGCCATTGCCGCGGAACTGGAGGGTGTACCCATGTTCCGCAATATCCTGGGCTTCACCGCGTATTCCGAAGGCTGGGGCCTTTACGCGGAACAGCTGGCCAAGGAAATCGGATTCCAGGAGGATCCCTTCGACGACCTGGGACGGCTGCAGGGAGAGATGATGCGGGCGGTTCGCCTGGTGGTGGACAGCGGTATTCACCACAAGCGCTGGACCCGGGAACAGGCCATGGCCTACATGCAGGAAAAAACTGGCATGCCCGAGGCTGAGGTCGTGACTGAAATCGAACGCTACTTCGTGATGCCGGGCCAGGCCCTGGCCTACAAGGTGGGCATGATGAAAATCCTGGAGCTGCGGGAAAAGACCCGGAAGGCCCTGGGTGACCGGTTCGACCTGAAGGAATTCCATGATGTGGTCCTGGCCAGGGGTGAGCTACCCCTGGAACTGCTGGAACGGCAGGTGGATCGCTACATCGAGGCCAGGAGCTGACCATCCGGGGGGCGGGAGCCTACCGTCGGAACCGCTGCAGCTCCCAGTAGGTCAGCGATCGCCACAGCCACTCCAGTGGCCCGTAGCGAAACCGGGCCAGCCACCAGGGTGACCACAGCAGGATCAGCACCCACACACCCAGCACCACCAGCAGCTGCTGCCAGCGCTCAGCCTGTCCGAACAAACCCAGTCCGGTGCCGTAAAACAGCAGGAAGCAGATCAGCGTCTGGGCAATGTAGTTGCTGAAAGCCATGCGCCCCACCGCAGCAAAGCGATGCACCAGGGCCTGCAGCCGGCCGCTCTGGAACCAGAGCATCACCAGGCACAGGTAAGCCGTGGAAACGGCCAGGCTGCCCCAGTAGTTGTACAAGGTTCCCTGGAACTGGGAATACTCCATGCGCCACTGGTTGGCCTCATGCTGCAGCAGGCCGTACACCACCAGCGGAAAGCCGATGACAACGCCAGCAGCGGCAAACCGGCGGTATCGGGCTGAGTCCAGGACGGCCGAGAAAAATCCCCACCTGAACAGGGCCATGCCGATGAGCATCAGGCCGCCGGCGCGCCAGAAACCCCAGGCTATGAATGCCCCGCTGTGAAACCCCAGGGAATGAGGCACCCGGTGGGACATCTGCTGCAGCCAACCGCCCCGATAGGCCGCTGTTTCCTGGCTTATTTCCTCGGGCGTCGGTGCCCACTGAGACCTCATTTCTGCGATGGCTTCGGCGGGCCATTGCGGCAGGGTCAAACCGGCGCCGGCAAAAATCGTCGTGCCGATCAGCAGCATCACCGCGCCGCAGATGAACTGGGTCAACGGCTGCCGTCGCCGAAACCAGACTACGATCGCCGCGCTCATTGCGTACATCACCAGGATGTCCCCATACCAGAGCAGGTAAGCGTGCATGGCGCCCAGCACCAGCAGCCACCAGGTGCGCCGGTAGTGCAGCCAGGTAGCGGAAACACCCCGGGATTCTGCCCGGTCTGCCATCAGCACCATGCCGGCACCGAACAGCATGGAAAACAGGGTCATGAATTTCTGGTCAGCGAACACGTGCTGAAAAACCCAGACGGCATAATTGATGCCGCCAAGATCGCCGTAGGCCGTCGGATTGAAGTACGCCGGGGCAATCATGGCAAACAACTGGATATTCATCAGGAGAATTCCCAGCACCGCAATGCCTCTCAGGGTGTCGATACTTTCCAGCCGGGATGCCCCGGCCGTGGGGTGCAGGTGTGGGCTCATTCAGCGGGCTCCGGATCGTCGCTGACTCGGGTCAACCGGATGCCGCGGTTGGCGCCGGTGAACAGACTGCGCAGTGAGTCCGGCGCCGATTCAATGCCCGGGCTCATCTCCTCCACGGCCTTGATTTTGCCCTGCAGGTACCAGCCGTGAAGCCGCTCGAAAAACTCCGGGAATCGCTTGACGTGATCCCAGATCACAAACCCTTCCATCCTGGCCCGCCGGCCCAGCAGCTGGGTGTAATTGGCCGGTCCCGGGGACCGCTCGGGCAGGTACTGGGTGGAGATGTAGCCGCAGATCACCACCCGGGCACCGAATGCCAGGTGCCCCAGGACCTGGTTGAGCTGCTCCCCACCAACATTGTCAAAGTAAACATCCACTCCGTCCGGGCAGTGATGGGGCAATTCATCAGACAGGTCCTGGTTCTTGTAGTCGATGGCCGCATCGCACCCCAGCTCGTCGGTAAGCCAGCCGCACTTGGCGGGCCCACCGGCAATTCCAATGACCCGGCAACCATTGGCCCGGGCGATCTGGCAGGCCATGCTGCCGACCCCGCCTGCGGCCGCCGACACCAGGACGGTTTTGCCAGGTGCTAGCTGCCCCAGGTCGTCCAGGCCGTATAGCGCGGCAAACGCCGCGCTGCCCAGGGTACCCAGATGCAGCTCGCTGGGCCTGATGCTGCGGTTTACTTTCTGTACTGACAGTACGTCCATGGACTGCACGGTCCCCCGCCCCAGGGTCTGAACCGACCACTCCTGCCAGCCCATGGAGGCATTCACCCAGTCCCCCGGAGCAAAGTCCGGGTGGTTGGATGCCTCCACGACGCCCAGCCCCCGGCCCCGCATGACCTTACCCAGGGGTACCAGGTCGGGCTTGCGGGTATCGACGTATCCTCGCTGGGCCGGAGAGGTCCCGAGCACCAGGGTCCGCACCAGGAATTCGTCCGGGCCAATCTCCGGGACCGGCGCCTCGGTCAGTTCAAAATGCTCCGGACCGATGATCTCATCGGGTGCCGGGTAACGGCGAACGCGCCACTGGCGATTGATCGTCACGGAAATCCCCCTGGCTTCTCCAGCGGCAAGTATAAAAGCAATGCCTGGCCGTTGTCCGGACAGTCCGCCGGTCTTAACATGCGGTAATGGACGCCGATCGCGTTTTTCCCGGATTCATGCTGCTGGTGGTGCTCGCGGTGATTGTGGCCTATCAGCGCCTGCTGGCGCCGAGTTTGAGCCCGGCCACGGCCGCGTGGATCAGCCTGGGCGCCCTGGCGGCCAGCGCCGGCGGCTGTGCCGGCACGCTGCACTGGCTTTCGGCGGAAACCAGTGGATCCGGCAGTTCCGTCAGCCCGCTGATCTGGCTGGGGCTGATGGTGGGTGGCCTGACCCTGTTCGGCGTCAACCGTGCTGCTCAGCGCCGGGGCAGCAAGCCCAATGGCTCTGACCCGAACCGCCCGGAAGGTCCATGACCAGGCGGCCGGCATGAAAACGGTCTTTTCGCTGATGAGCATCGCCGCCTTTTCCTACCTTGGCCTGCTGCTGCTGATCTTCCTGTTCCAGGACCGCCTGCTGTACCTGCCCTCAGTGGGCAGCCGGACCATCGTCCACACGCCTGCGCGATTGAACCTGGACTTCGAAGACGTCTGGTTGAGAACGGACGATGGCGTGCTGCTGCACGGCTGGTGGGTGCCCGGCACTGGAGATCGCACCGTGCTGTTTTTTCACGGTAACGCGGGCAACATTTCCCACCGCCTGGAATTCATTGACCTGTTCAACGGCCTCGGGCTTTCAGTCCTGATGCTGGATTACCGGGGATACGGTCAGAGCTCCGGCCGACCTTCCGAAGACGGCACCTACCGGGATGCGGCTGCCGCCTGGCAGCATCTGACGGAGGCCAGGAACATCCCCGCTGACCAGATCATCCTGTTCGGCCGCTCCCTGGGCGGTTCTGTTGCGGCCCACCTGGCCGCCAGCCTGGCGCCCGGCCAGACGCCGGCGCTGCTGGTGGTGGAGTCGGCATTCAGTTCCGCCAACGACATCGCGGCCGAGGTCTACCCTTACCTGCCGGTTCGGTGGATCAGCCGGTTCAGCTATGACACCCGGGACTACGTCTCCCGTTCTGTGGCCCCCGTCCTGGTCATCCACAGCCTGGACGACGAGATCATTCCCTATCACCACGGACAGACCAACTTCGACGCGGCGGCCGAACCCAAACAGTTCCTGCAGATTCGCGGGTCCCACAACCGCGGCGTCGGCAGGGGACATTACGTCAACGGCTTACGCCAGCACCTGCTGCCCTGATGGGTAGCGTTCAGGACTTGGTGGGGTCGTTTCGACCGTACTGGTCGTGGCTGGATACCCAGTCCAGGGACGAAATGGCTGCGGCCAGGGAGATCTCTCCCGCCAACACCGTGCCCGCCACGATTTCGGCGAACTTGATCACCTTGCCCACGCCGTAGCAGTCCATCAGTTCCAGGCTCTCCCGCTGGGTTGGCAGGCCGGTGCCGCCGCCCACCGTGGCCACGATCAGGGACGGCAGGGTGATGGACATGTAGAGGTCCTTTTCCGGTGTCAGCTCGGTGTACACCAGCCCGGCCGACGACTCGGACACGTTGGCCACGTCCTGGCCGGTGGCAATGAACATGGCGGTTATGGCGTTGGCGGCGTGGCAGCCGTTGTTGTTGGCGCCGGACAGCATGCTGCCGATGTTGGCCACCTTGGAGTGGAAGTAGATGGACTCGGTATCAGCGTCCATCACGTTTCGCAGCACGTCGCGCTTCACCACGGCTTCAGCGGTGACCCGCTTTCCCCGGGACCGCATGGAGTTGATCATCGAGGCTTTTTTGTCGGTGGCGAAATTGGACTCCAGGTAGAAGCGATCGATCTCGATATCCCTGCAGTTCTGCAGTATCCAGTTGCAGGCGGCAAAAGTCGCCTTGCCCACCATGTTCATACCCGCGGCATCCCCGGTCAGGTAGTTGAAGCGCAGGTAGGCAAACTTGCTGGCCAGGTAGTAATCGATGTACTTCAGCGTCACAAACGGATCGGACTCCTTGCAGACACGCTTGATGTCGTCGTTGTGCTCGTTGATCCAGTCCACGAACCGGCGCGCGTCGGCGGCATTGGTGAAACAGAACACCGGCGCCCGCTGCATGTTGTCTCCCACCACCGTGCACTTGACCCCGCCGCTCTGATGCAACACGTTCATGCCCCGGTTGTAGGAAGCAACCAGGGTTCCCTCGGTGGTGGCCAGGGGCACGTAAAATTCACCCTGGGCCGCCTGGCCGTGAACCAGCAGCGGTCCTGCGATTCCCAGTGGTATCTGCGCCACACCGGTGAAGTGCTCGATATTGCCACCGGTCACCTGGGGGTCGAAGGAGTACTGGCTGATGTGCTCCAGCGAACTGGGCGTCAGCTCCCGGGCAAACTGCTGTCTCTCGCGAATCACTTCGGGGCTGCGGTCGTCTTCAGCGTCCCGGGGAATGGTTCCCGGTAAACGCTCGGCGGTCTTCAGGGCGTCTTTGACATTGAACTTGAGGGTACCGAAGGGCTCGGTTTCAAAAGCCAGCTCCAGCTTGTGCTCGCCATGGTCCAGTTGGTCGATACCCAGGTGGAAGGTCACCAGCGTGCCCAGCGGAAAATCCACCGGGGATCCGGGTTGGATCCGGTCCATGGGAAACAGCTCGCCGGAATCGATGGTCAGCTGGACCTGCTCCGGCGCCAGCGAACTGCCGTTGAGCACAACCCGGTCTATGCGCTTCAGCGACGCCGGGCTCAACCGGTTCTTGACGGAGAACCGGACACCGTTGCCGGTATTCCTCAGACTGGAGCGGTTATAGAGCTTTCGAAGCAATGCGCCTGGAATCAGCGACATGGAAGTTTCCCTCTGGACTGGACTGGACCAGCACCCAGTCTAAAACCTGGGCGAATGAGAAACATTCGTGGTTTCCGAAGGCGGCACAGGCCGTTTCGGCTTTCGCGGCTTTCCTTGAGCTCAGCCGGGCCGGCGAAAAACCAGGAAGTGCTGCTGGGGCAGGAAATCCCGGGTCTCCTCCCACTGCAGGCCCAGGGCCTGCATCTCGCGAATGGCCTGGGCTTCGGTCATCTTGTGCAGGCGCTTGATAGGTACCCGGGGGTCTTCACCACGGTATTCAATCAGCACCAGCCGCCCGCCGGGCCGCAGGGCGCGAAACATGGACTGGCCCATCTCCAGCGGATGGGAGAACTCGTGGTAGGCGTCCACGATGAAAATCAGGTCCACCGATTCGTCGGCCAACCCCGGGTCGGTGGGGGTACCCAGAACCGGCTGGACGTTGGTCACACCCATGCTGTCAGCACGCTGCCTGACGATATCCAGCATTTCGGGCTGGATATCCACCGCCAGAACCCGGCCCTGGGGAACCCGCCGGGCCACAGGAAAACTGAAGTAGCCGGTTCCGGCCCCGATATCAGCCACCACGGAATCTGTCGAGACAGGAAGGTTTTGAATCAGCAGGTCGGTTCGCTCCTCCCGCTCCCGCTCGGGCCGCTCCAGCCAGGAGGCGCCCAGGTGCCCCATGACGTGGGAAATCTCCCGGTCCAGGTAAAACTTGCCAATGCCGTCGCGACTCGCACGGCCCGAGACGTACGGCCCATTCGAAGACCGACCGCCCACATCGGCTGTGATGCCGGAAGACGGTCCAGCAGCATCTTCGTCGGCGTGGCAGGCCGACAGCCAGGCGGCGAATAGAACCAGGATCAAGCGCATGTCCGGGGCTCCGGAGTTCAAAGCAACGATGGTAGGCCCGGGCCGTGAACGCAGCGTCAGGGCGAATCAGCTCCAGCGCTGTCTGAGGCTGTCGATCTCTCCCGGGGAATAGAAGTGTCGCACCGCGGCTGAGCTGTACACTTGATCCAGCATCTCTCCGGGCACCTGAGTGCTTTCGAGAAAACTTTTATAAGTTTCTGAATAAGATAAATTTCTCGCCTGGTTTCCTGGGGGGACCTCAATCCCCTCAAGCCCCAGGAATTCGCTGAAAGCCGCTTCGGCACTCGCCGCCAGCTGCTCCAGTTTCAACACCAGCACATCCAGGTTCTCCCGGCGGTGAATGCCGTAACCCCGGTCCCTGGGAAACGGTTCGCTGAGCAGGTCGATCCCGAAAACCGGCTCGAACTGGTGGCGAAACCAGTAATCGCCACCGTCCAGGTTGACCTGGCCCAGGAACCGGTCCCGCAGAGAGGACATGGATTGCTGCTGAAAATACCAGCGCCGCATGAACCCCAGGCGCAGCCAGCGCCGGATCTTCAGGTCCAGATTGTAGAAAAAGGCCGACGCTTCCCGGGCCAGGGGATCCCGGACCAGGGTGATCACGTACCAGTGGGCGGCGGACCGCTCCCATTCCCGGCGAATGCGGCGACAGTGATCCAGGTGCGCCAGCTGCGCTCCTGAACGAAACCACGAACGGCGAATACCGGCTTCAACGCCGTCCAGATCATTGAGAAAATGAAGATGGTCGACCGGCATGGCCAGTTGGGAGCGTCGCAGCGCGCTCACCACAGCCTTGGATCCCACCTTGCCCATCTGGTAGACAAGCAGGCGGCTCGGCAATGGCTGGGAGGGCCGGTTGGTCATGGCGGGATTATGTACCGAGCCGACGCTGCTGCACAGCGCTGCATGGCACGTGCTAGGCACAAGTCCTGATCCGCTGAATGGACTGGGCTGGTACCGGGCTCAGGTGTGCTTCCGGTATAATTGTGGACCTTCATTTAACAGTGGCGAACTCGCCGTGAATCAACTGCTGGCTTCAGGGCTGCAACTCATGCTGGTTGGCATGGGTACGGTCTTCGTATTCCTGACTCTGCTCGTCGCCACCACGACGCTGATGTCGAGGATCGCCCTGCGCCTGAGGCCCGCTCAGGCGCCAGCCCCCACCCGCTTTGTCCAATCGGCGGGCACCCACGAAGAAGATATCGCGGTGATCAGCGCGGCCATTGCCGCACACCGGGCCGCACACCGGGCCAGATCAAGAGGCCCTGAGAAAAGGTAATCGCAATGAGCGAACAAAAATTGGGAATCACTGAACTGGTGCTGAGGGACGCGCACCAGAGCCTGCTGGCGACCCGCATGCGCATCGAGGACATGCTGCCCATGGCGGAGAAGCTGGACAAGGTGGGATTCTGGTCCGTGGAATCCTGGGGCGGGGCAACCTTCGATGCCTGTATCCGGTACCTGGGAGAAGATCCCTGGGAACGCATCCGCGTTTTGAAAAAAGCCATGCCCAACACCCGGCAGCAGATGCTGTTCCGGGCCCAGAATATCCTGGGCTACCGGCACTATGCCGACGACGTGGTGGAGAAGTTCGTGGAGCGCGCCGCGTTCAACGGCGTGGACGTGTTCCGAATTTTTGACGCCATGAACGACATGCGGAACCTGGAGACCGCCATCCGCGCCACGGTTGCCGTGGACATGCACGCCCAGGGCACCATCTCCTACACGGTCAGCCCGGTCCACACCATCGACCTGTGGGTGGAGATGGCAAAACAGATCGAAGACATGGGTGCCCACAGCATCGCCATCAAGGACATGGCCGGTCTGCTCAAACCCTATGTGGCCTTCGAACTGGTGAGCCGGCTCAAGGAGTCACTGGACATCCCGGTGCACATGCAGTGCCACGCCACCACCGGCATGTCCACCGCCACCTACATCAAGTCCATAGAAGCCGGCATCGACAACGTGGACACCGCAATCTCCTCCATGAGCATGACCTATGGTCATTCGGCCACCGAGTCCCTGGTGGCCATCCTGCAGGAAACCGGGCGCGACACCGGGCTGGACATCAGCCTGCTGGAAGAGATCGCCGCCTATTTCCGGGTGGTGCGGAGAAAATACGCGAAGTTCGAGGGCGCCCTGCGCGGCGTGGACTCGCGCATCCTGGTCTCCCAGGTACCCGGCGGCATGCTCACCAACCTGGAAAACCAGCTGCGGGAGCAGAACGCCACCGACCGGCTGGATGAGGTTCTGGATGAGATCCCCAGGGTGCGCCAGGACCTGGGCTATATTCCCCTGGTAACGCCCACTTCCCAGATTGTCGGCACCCAGGCCGTGATCAACGTGCTCATGGGAGAGCGTTACAGGAACATCACCAGGGAAACCGCGGGCGTGCTGAAAGGTGAATACGGCTCCACCCCGGCGCCCCTGGATCAGGCCCTCCAGGCCCGGGTTCTGGATGGTGCCGACCCCGTCACCTGCCGGCCGGCAGACCTGCTGGAACCCGAGATGGACAGCCTGACCCTGGAACTGGACAAGCTGGCCGCGGAGAAGGGCATTCGCCTGGCCGAGCACAAGATTGACGACGTGCTGACCTATGCCCTGTTCCCCCAGGTAGGGCTCAAGTTCCTGGAAAACCGCGGCAACCCGGACGCTTTTGAGCCGGCGCCGGGAAGCGAACCTGTAACCCCGGCCGTGGCGCCAGCCGCGCCTGCACCCGCGCCAGCCGACGCCGGTCCGACCTTCTACACCGTGACGGTCAACGGCCGCAGCTATAGCGTTGAGGTCAGCGAGGAGGACGAAATCACCAGTGCGGAACCGGCCGCGGCCGCGCCAGAACCCGCCGCGCCCGCTGGAGAACCCGTCGAGGCCAAGCTGGCCGGCAACGTGTTCAAGGTCCTGGTCTCGCCCGGCCAGCAGGTGGCGGAAGGCGAAACCGTGGTGGTACTGGAAGCCATGAAAATGGAAACCGATATCAGCGCACCCCGGGCCGGCACCGTGGCCGAGGTGTTTGTCAGCCCGGGCGACACGGTCGCCGTGGGTGACCCACTGCTGTCGCTGAACTGACCGCAGCCACCCCGCATGGACCTGATTTTGCAGCTATGGCAGGCCTCGGGCCTGTACCAGATCACGCCCGGCCAGGCCGTCATGATCGGCGTCGGCCTGGCGCTGCTGTACCTGGCCATTGCCCGGCGGTTTGAGCCGCTGCTGCTGGTCACCATCGGCTTCGGCGGAATCCTCGCCAATATCCCGGGCGTGGAAATCGCCACCGGTGACGGGCTGCTTTACCTGGTCTATACCGTGGGTATCGAAACCGGGGCGTTCCCCCTGATCATCTTCATGGGCGTCGGCGCCATGACCGACTTTGGGCCCCTGCTGGCCAATCCCCGGACCCTGTTCCTGGGCGCAGCTGCCCAGTTCGGCATTTTCGCTACCCTGCTGGGGGCCCTTGGGCTGAGCACCCTGGGCTGGATGGATTTCAGTCTGAAGGAGGCTGCCGCCATCGGCATCATCGGCGGTGCCGATGGACCCACCGCCATTTACGTCGCCGGCATCCTCGCCCCGGACCTGCTGGGTGCTATTGCCATCGCGGCCTATTCCTACATGGCGCTGGTCCCCATCATCCAGCCGCCCATCATGCGGGCCCTGACCACCCCGGCGGAACGGGCCATCGAGATGACCCAGCTGCGGGAGGTCTCCCAGGTGGAAAAAATCGTATTTCCCCTGCTGCTGCTGCTGCTCATCGCATTGCTGCTGCCCTCGGCGGCGCCGCTGCTGGGCATGTTCTGTTTCGGCAACCTGATGCGGGAGTGTGGCGTGGTCAACCGCCTGTCGGAAACCACCCAGAACGCACTGATCAACATCGTCACCATATTCCTGGGGCTGGCCGTGGGCTCGAAGCTCCAGGCCGAGGCGTTTCTGTCCGCCAAAACCCTGGGCATCCTGGCCCTGGGCGTGGTGGCGTTCGGAATCGGCACCGCCAGCGGTGTATTGATGGCCAAGCTGATGAACCTGCTGAGCCGCAATCCCATTAACCCCTTGATCGGGGCCGCAGGAGTGTCCGCAGTTCCCATGGCGGCCCGGGTGGCCAACAAGGTGGGCCTGGAGGCCAACCCGCACAACTTCCTGCTGATGCACGCCATGGGGCCCAATGTCGCCGGCGTCATCGGTTCAGCCGTAGCCGCCGGCATCATGATCCTGTTTACCTCCTCCTGAGCGAACCCCGCCTCAACGGCTTTTCCATATCCAGGCAGCGATCAGGACAAGCCCCAGTACCAGCAGACTCCACAGCCACGCCCGGGTCTTATCGGCTTCAGGCTCGTAGGTCTCGGCGATCAGTCCGCGGAAGCCGTAGAGGGTCAGTTCATCCCGGGAGGGATCGTAATCCGAGTAGCCGTAGCCCGGCTCGAATGCGATCTGGTCCACCAGTTGCGACATAGCGGCCCTGACTTCATCGGCGGCCTCGGGCGTTGCCACGGCGGTCAGCGCCATGATTCCTTTGCGCCCCAGCAAGCGGTAGCTGAGATTGAGCGTCCGGCTGTTATCCCGGGGATTTTCCAGAGACTTGCCCCAGAACAGCAGATTACGTGACGGGTCGTACTGCGGCGACGGCGCCCAGCCGATCAGTTCCAGGCCACCATAGCCAAATTCCAGGTTGGCCAGGCGGGTTTGACGCTGCATCTCCTGCATCAGCAGCGCGACATCAGTCCGCTCAAATGCGTCATCGGGCAGGAAGCCGTCGGGCAGGTATCGAATAACTACGCCCCAGGCGTCATAGGACATCAGGTCCACGTTCAACGGGATCAGCAATCCGAGCACACCGGAGTCCTGGGGGTTTTCCCACACGCGGGTCAGCACGCGCTGGGCATCGTATGAATCCAGGTAGCCGAACCCGTCAGACACAACCAGGCTTGCCCTGGCGCCCGGAATCCGGACCTCCCCATCAACCCAGGAGATGTCTCCGACAACGGACTCTGCCTCCATTCGCCAGGCATCTTCGGAAACCGGCTGGCCGCAGACCTCGCCGCACAAAAAAACGGACACCAAAATCAGGAAAAATCTGCGAGTCATCAGGGTCACCGGGAATTGGGCTGAATCACTTTTGAAGGCCGATCCGCGCCGACGGACGGCCCGGCAGTAAAGTCCACCGGAGATCAGCCGATTAAAGGATCGATTGACCGTGAATATTGTAGCGCCTAAACGCGCTCGTGGAGTTTAAGCCGGTGCGCTTTACCGAATCCATCAGTCGCTGGGCACATCCTCGTGGATTCCTCGGCGCGGCCCTGCTGGGACTGTGGGCCTGTCCGCTCTGGTCACAGCCGGCCTTCGTCGGCGAGACGGTTGCGGTTTCTCCGGGAAGCTCCGGCAACGTCATCGTGTTTGACTACCTGGGAACCGGATCCGGCGCCATCGCCGGTCAGGCGCGGTTCGTGTTTCCCACCTCAGACTACACCATCACCGCTTTCGTGTGCCGACTGCCGACCTGTACCGGCAACACCGAGACAGGAGATTTGGCGTTCCTGACCCTGGCTGAAGTCCAGGACACCGCTGACGCGGTTGAGATCGTCTTCGATGCGGGCTCCCAGGCCCCCAGCGGCACCTTCCCGGTGGCGGTGGCCAATGAGGAATACCTGCCGCTGTTCGGTCCGGCGATCCTGCCCAATGGCACCATCGACGGCGCTGTGGTCGTGGACCGGCAACCCATGGTTTTCGACGATAGCTTCAACCACACCGAAGATGGCGGCGTGTTGACCGGTAGCGTATCGGTGGATAACGGTTCTGGCAGCGATGACCTGGCCGACCTGCCGGTGCGCTATTCCCTTCTGACCCCTGCAAGCAAAGGGGTACTGAACCTCGATCCTGACAGCGGGACCATCAGCTATGCGCCACAACCCGACCGGGACGGCATGGATTCCGCGACCTATTCTGTCACCGACGCGGATGGCGACGTCAGCAATACCGCAACGATCTCGATTTACCTGGACCCGGCCCCGGATCCAACCGATGACCTGGTCCTGCTGGACGACGATTCCATGATTGTGGATGCCAACGTCACCGGCAACCAGGGTAATGGCTCCGACGACCTGGGCAGCGGCCTGGGCACCGTCAGCCTGGGTTCGCCGCCCACCAACGCCGACTTTTTTGAGTTACGGGCCGACGGCGGATTTGACTACGTACCGGACTTGGGATTTGACGGAACTGACGCCTTCTCCTACTGGGTTACCGACGCCAATGGCGACACCGGACCGAGCGCCACCGTGGAGGTGGTGGAGGACGATCTTTTTGCCGATCAATTTGAAGACGATCTCAATCAGGTCCGCTGACCGGCCGGGCCTGCTGGCCGGAGGCCTGTTCCAGTTCCACCATCGCTGTCAGGATTCCCTCGGCAATCGCCGACAGGTCGGGAATAGCGTCCCTGCCGGCGACCAGGCCGAACCGGAGCTGCCCCTCGTGGGAGTAGATAGTGATGTTAATGGCGGTATTGGGGGCAATGGTTGAGATGGGGTAGGAGCCGAGCAGCCTGGCGCCCCTCAGGTACAGCGCGTGCTGGTGGCCAGCCACGTTGGAAATCACCACGTTGCCCAGGGGATGGAGCTTCTCTGACAGTCCGGTGACGTCGCCCAGCTGGGCCGCCAGCTGGGTCAACATGGAATAGGCTTCGGTGGCCTCCGGCGTCAGCGATGCATATTCGTATTTTACGTTGCGCGCGTGTTGATGAACCTCGCGCAGACGATTGAGCGGATCAGTGTGATTTGACGCCATTTCCAGCAGCGCGATGGTGATCTGGTTAGCCGGGCCCTGGCGCTCACCCCGCCGCCGCAGGGACATGGGCATCTGGGCCACCAGGGGTTGCTCCAGCGGCTCTCCGCGCTGGTCCAGGTACTGCCGCATCGCCATGTCGCAAAGGGTCAGCAGCACGTCATTGACCGACACCGAATGCTGCCTGGCAAGGTCGCGAACCCGTGCCAGTTCCAGGCTGCAGATGGCCACGCTGCGTCTATAGGTCAGCGGTTTGTTGTACAGGGTCCTGGGCGCGGAGAAAGGAACGGGCAGGTCTCCACCGTCCCCGGACAGCAACCTCAGGCCGTGCTTGATGATCAGCTCGGTCAGCTGGGGCAGCACCAGGGCGTTGCGCCCGACCGCCCGAATCGCGTCCACCGACCTCTGGCCCAGGGACAATGACGCCTTTTCCCGGTGTGCCGGGCCGCGGTCGTTCGCCCAGATGGGCGGTACGTCCAGCTGTTCCGGGTGCTCCGCCAGGCTGGCCACCAGCCGACGCGAAAAGCTCACGCCATCGGTGTAGGCGTGGTGCAGCTTCATGACCGCGGCGAAACGGCCATCGGCCAGGCCTTCGATCAGGTGGATTTCCCACAGTGGCCGATTTCGATCCAGCAGTGGCTCGTGGATGCGGGCAATCTGCTCCAACAGCTGCTCCTCCGAGCCGGGCCCGGGCAGTGCGGTGTGGACCAGGTGGTGGTCGATGTCAAAATCGCCATCGACTTCCCAGCGCGGCAAGCCTACCGCTGACGCCCCCAGTTTCCAGCAGAAAGGTGCCACCGGCTGCAGGGTCCGGTCACCCTCCAGCAACCGGGCGACAAAATCGTCCGGCGCTCCGGGCGGCGGCTCAAACAGGTGCAGCACGCTGACATGACGCGGGCTGGCCCGGGTTTCGGCCAGCAGAAAACCATAGTCGACCAGGGAGATGTCCGGCACAGAACGCTCGCTTAGAACCCCCAAACAGACTCCAGACTAAGGTGCCGGCGTGCCATCGCCAATTGTGATTTACCGAGTAGGACTGGCGCTGGTAATTCTTATAATGTTCCCCGGCCCCCTCCCAGGAAATATTGTGACCCGATATCTGTTCTGTGCGCTGCTTACCCTGTCACTCGCCGAGGGCGCCCAGGGCATCGACGGACGCTGGGCCGGAAACATCGACGTACTGGGCCAGCGCTTGGAGATCACCGTGGTGTTCGAGGCCGCCGCCACCCGCGGCACTATCGACATCCCGGTCCAGGGCGCCATGGGCATCTCACTGCAGAATGTCAGCTATCGCCCCCCCGTGGTGCATTTCGAAATCCCCGGCATTGCGGTAGCGGTGCTGGAAGGGCAGCTGGATGGCGATACCATCGTTGGCAGTTTCACCCAGTCAGGCATCGCGGGTTCGTTCGAGCTGGCTCGGGCTGGACAGGCAGTCGAATACGCCGAGAAGGCTGATCTGCCGCCGTATCTCGAGCGGGAGGTGGAATTCTTCAACGGCAACGTCCGCCTGGCCGGGACCCTGACATTGCCCACAGCAGGAGGGCCTTTTCCCGCCGTGATTCTGATCACTGGAAGCGGGCCCCAGAACCGGGACCAGGAGCTGTTCGGATTCAGGCCCTTTCGCCTCATGGCCGACCACCTGACCCGCCACGGTGTCGCTGTCCTGCGCTATGACGACAGAGGCGTTGGCGGTTCCACCGGCAGTGTACCGGAGTCTACCTCGCTGGACTTTGCCGGAGACGTGGTGGCCGCAGCGTCGCTGCTGGCTGAGCGTGACGACATCGACGCCCGTCGTATTGGTGCCATTGGCCACAGCGAAGGCGGCGTGGTGGCACCCATGGCGGCCGCCAGCGGGCAGCTGGGATTCATCATTCTGCTCGCCGGGTCGGCGCTGCCCGGCGAAGACATCCTTTACGCCCAGGGCCAGCTGATCATGCAGGCTAACGGCGCCACCCTGCAGCAGATGGAAAAGCAGAAGTCCATCCAGCAGATGATGTTCCAGGCGACCCGCTCCAATGCGGGCTGGGAAGCGGTGAGCGAAGGGGTGGCCGCTCAAATCCGACGGAGCCTGGACGATCTGCCCGAGGAACAGCGCCAGGCCATCGTGGACGTGGAGGCCTACGTGAACCAGCAGGTGCAGAGCCAGCTGTTCCAGGTCCAGACGCCATGGTTCCGCGCCTTCCTGGACTATGATCCGCGGCCGGCCCTGGAAGCACTGAATATCCCCGTGCTGGCTCTGTTTGGGGAACTGGACCTGCAGGTTCCCGCCGAGTCTAACGCCCGGGCCATGCGCCAGGCCTTCGAGGCATCGGGCCACGAGAATTTCCGCATCGAGATCCTGACCGGCGCCAATCACCTGTTCCAGACAGCGCAGACCGGCAGCCCGTCAGAATACCCGGATCTGGACAAATCCTTCGTGCCCGAGCTGCTGCCCATGCTCACCCGCTGGATCCTGTCTCAATGACGCTCACGAGCCAAACCCCAAGCTATGCCTGACCAGGGTCCATGGATAAGATAAACACCATAAGAAAAAGCGGCAGTCCATGAGCTCTCCATCGATTCTTTCCACAACGTCCTTGGCAAGCGTCCGTGCTGGGTAAGGTCTTTTCCGGAGGCTCAACCGGGCGATCCGTCCTGAAAGCGCTCAAATCCCACCTCAACACCGTGCTGTTCAAGGCGGAACACATGCACGAGTTTTCCTGGGTGTTTCTGGACCCGCGCAGCAGGAAATCTCAGAGGCAGCGCATACTGGAGCGAGCCACAGCCATTATTGAGTCAGACGCCCCAGTGGTGGCGTTACGGCAGTGGCTGTCACGGGTGATCAATGAGCAGGCCAAGTATGGGTCCATGCTGCTTCCCCCGGATCATCTCAGGGAAGAATTCGGGGTCTACGCGGGCATCTCCGGTGAAATCTCCAAGGTTCTGGACAACCAGGCCGTGGCGGAAACCCTGGCCGACGACCCCGACAGCGACGTCAACGACCCGGCCTTTGAATCCTTCGCGGACAAGCAGAAGATCCTGGAAATGCACTACTGCCGGGCCAATTTTTACCTGGACTGTGCCGACCTGGTCCGGCGCGGCCTGGGAGACTGCCGCGAGCCGCTGATCGACGACTGGCTGCTGCCATACCGCCGCTCCATGTATGCCTGGTGGGAACACCATCACCGGGTGGAAATGAGCAACATGCTGACCCTGCTGTCCGACGAGGCGGCCAACGTGGAGCTGATATTCGACAGCTGTGTCAAAGCCGGTGACCGTTGGCCCGACGAGGAATTCAATCGGGCGAAGCAGCAGCTGCTGCACAACCGGCGTTAGTTGTCCCTGCTGTCTTCCCCGCCGTCTTCCATGCTGTCTTCCGGGGCTGGCCGCTTGAGACCGTAGAACATGACCAGGTGGCCGTCCCAGTCGATCACTCCGGCTTCCATGCCCGGCTTGCCTGCTTCGCGGCTCATGAATTCCATAGGCGGCACAATCTCCAGGCCCAGCGCCCTGACTTTTTCCAGGGTCCCTTCAACGTCGGCCACGGTCTGAACCCAGGCCACTGCGCGCGGCTGCCGGGGAATCTTCAGGTCCAGCCCCGGCACCTCACCGATGCCCAGGACGTTTTCCCTCCCCTCGCCGTGCAGGTAGGCAAACCGCTTCATGGAACCCGGCGGAATGGCAAAGAAAACGTAAGAGTAGGAATCCGGGCTGGTTTCAGAGATCCGTCCCGGCTTCAATCCCAGTACGTCGCGATACAGGGTCAGCGCCCGATCCAGGTCGGTTACCAGGATGGAGTGGCGATAAAGCGGCGCCAGACGCTCGACCGGCTCGCTCCGGCCATCAGGGAATGCCAGTAATCCCGCCAGGAAAAGCCAGGCGGTCGCCGCGGTGGTCATGCGCATGGAATGGCTCCTAGATCAAGGCACGCGGGCCAGTATAGAGGAAATCCCAGCCACCCCGGCTGGGCCGAGATCAGCCGCAGCCCCTGTCCATGCAGCCGTTTGCGAAACTGTAGCGGCTGCGCCCGGCCTGCTTGGCCTCGTACATGGCGGTGTCGGCCGCCTTGACCAGGTCTTCCATCTCCAGGTCCATGCTGCTGCAGGTGATCCCAATGGAACCGGTCACCGTCACTTCGTGCCGGTTGAAGGCAATAGGCTGTCGGATGGCCTCCAGCAGTTTCCCTGCCGTCGTGCCGGTGCCCCGGCAGTTATCGACGTTGCGCAGGAGGACCAGGAATTCGTCACCGCCGATGCGGCCCACCAGGTCGGTTTCCCGCAGCTTGTCCTGGACCCTGAGCGCCACCTGCCTGAGCACCTCGTCCCCGGCCGCGTGGCCAAACTGGTCGTTGATCTGCTTGAACAGGTCCAGGTCCAGTGACAGCAGGGCGAAGCCAGCCCCCGACCGTCGGGACTGTTTGACGGTGTCGGTCAGCGATTCGAAGAACCAGGCCCGGTTGCAGACACCGGTCAGCGAGTCAAACCGCGCCAGCCGGATCAGCTTTTCCTCCATGGCGACGATGGAGGAGATGTCGATGGATGTGCCGAACAGGCGAACCGGCTCGCCGTCCAGATACTCGATCTTTCCCTGGGTCTGGGTGTGCAGAATGGACCCGTCCGCCCGAATGACCCGGTATTGCTTGGGCTCCAGGATGACCTGACCCTGCTCCATGGCATCGTGGATCCACGCCCAGATCGCATCCATGTCCTCCGGATGGTGGATGGACTCATTGACCAGGGTGATGTCGGTTTTTGCATCTTCGTCATAGCCCAGGAGCTCGAACATGCCGCTGGACCACTCCACCTCACCCGATTTCACGTCCCAGCAGAAATGACCCATCCGCGACAGCGACTCCGCATCCTTCATGCGCCGGGCAGTGGCAGCCAGTTCCGCCTGGTGTTTTTTCTCCTCGCTGATATCAATTCCGACGCCGACCACGGCCATCTGGCCATCACGGTCGATGATTGGATGATGAAAGACCCGGTAGCAGGTCGTTGGGTCTTTCTGCCATTCCCACTCCGTGGGCTGCCCCGTTTTCAGCACTCGCGCCACCGGGCAGATTTCGCAGGGCGACTGGCGATTTTTCAGTTTTTCGTAGCAGGGAACCGAAAGATCGGGTCCAAACAGGTCCAGGAATGCGTCGTTGGCAAACGCAATAGTGTTGTCTCTGCGCTGCAGGTAGACAAAACCGGGAATTCCATTGAGGATTCCCAGAAGCCGGTTGAAATCCACGGTGCCGTCGAATTGCCCGGCTACAGGCAGAGATGGTTTGGTGATATGAACCATCCCGACCGTACTCTTTCAGTCAGACCCTACCTGTTCCAGGCCCCTTCGGTAATCCGTAATTGCCCCTGTTTTTCGCTCCAAAATACTGATTTTGTGAGGTTTATCACAGGATAATGTCGGTCTGGCGCGTCCCACACGCCGGTTTCGAACCCGCAGCGGGGATGATTCCTTACCTGACTAACCAGATCATGACCATAATGGCCGCGGCCAGTTGGGTGTAGTTCAGGACCACGCTGGTCCGGTGGAGACGATCGAAGCTGGTCCCGCCACCCTCGCCGGCCAGCTGGGCATCGCGATGGCGATTGATGGCCGGCATCAGCAGCTGGCGCGCTGCAACGAACCCGGCACCCACCGCCAGCAACACCGCTGCTGCCAGCCCATCCAGGGGATAGCTCAAGGCCGCCGCCAGCAGGGACAGTCCCGCCAGCACCAGGTAGTAGACCGGGAACACCTGGCGGATGAACGGGCCCGCGACATCAGCGGGCAGCTTGATGAAAATCAGCGGGGCCATCACGCCGCCGAAAAACAGCATCGAACCCACCATGGTTCCCTGGACCAGCACCGCGAAGTCCAGCAGTGAGATGTGCTGTAACAGGTCGGACACGTCGAGATTCTCCCTAGAGTCGCAAGCCAGCCAGAATCAGCGATCCGGTGCGAAGGTCCGCTGATGGAAGCCCGAGCAGGCGGCCGGCCCAGTTTCCCGCAACGCCGCAGCCAAATCGGACAACGGTCCGCTGGCGGACGGCGACGTCCAGGGACAGGCCGGTTTTCTCCCAGATCCGGCTGGCGCCCGCCATCCGCCGAATCACCGTTCGCCGCCCGCCCGCAAGCCGCAGCAGACGCAGGCCTTCACGGAATCGCGGCAGCTCGACCTTCAGGCATCGGCCGTCGCCGCGGACGGTCAGGTGTCGTCCCCCGGGCGCGGTCACGTCCAGGTCGGCGCGCACATCCAGCACGGCTCAGTCCCCGTTGGCATTGTCCCGGGCACTGATTTTCAGCGCGCCATTCAACTTCCAGTGGGCGTGGACCGCGTCGTCTCCTGTTCCGCTGGGCACCCACACTTCCATGTTGTCAAAGTCGTAGGTGATTTCAGCGCCGCGTCCGGTGAGCTTGTCGTACAGGGCAATGGCCAGCTCTGGCCAGGTTTGAGTGTGGGCCATGGTGTTGTCCTCGCAGAAAAAGGCGCAAGCATCCCCTATGGCCGGTGAGCAGCACGTGAACCCGGCTGGAGAGATTCTTCAGTCAATGATCACGTCATCGATTTCCAACTGGAATGTGCCATGGGGCGCCTGGGCCACGAAGGACAGACCGCTGATCACGCCACCGACGTTGAACCCGTCCAGGGGAAATTCCAGCTGTGACCACTGGTCGCTCACCTGGAAGCTCGCGCTGGGTGGCGCGCCGGCCGGCATGCTGGCGCCGAACACCATGACGGTGTAATTCCGCTGGTCGCCCCGGGCCCTGAAGCGCAGGGTGGTTCGACCGGAGAAATCCAGCGGCGCCATGGGCTGGTCGCCGGGAAACCAGATGGCCCCGGCCCAGGGAAAAGGAAACCCCGGCTTGATGTCCCCGCTGATGCGCAAGGCGCCGTCAACCACCTCCAGCTCAGCCGCCGACTGCCCGCCGCGAACGTCGTCGGTGCTGGGAAACCAGCCGGCGCCGAAACTGGACTCCAGACCGGTGTCGAAACTCGAGATCAGTGTCACCGACGGGGCCATGGGGAATGCCTGGTCGGGTTTCCGTTGCAGTCGCCGGGTCACCGGTTCACCGTCCTTCCACAGCCGCGCAATCCGGCTGCTGAAGGACACGTCGCCCCGAATATCTCCCGCAATCAGCACCAGGTCAGCCAGCTGCTGGTCGGCCACCCTGCCCCGGTCGTCCAGGCCGTAGGCTGTTGCTGCCAGACTGGTTGCCGCCGCCAGTGCCTCGGCCGGCGTCAACCCGGCCTGGACCAGCAGGTCCAGTTCAACGTGCAGCGACAGCCCGCTGGCGGTCCCGGGGTTCGGAACATCGGTACCGGCAAGGATGGTAACGCCGGCCCGGTGCAGCCGGCCGACGTTCTGCAGAGCGATGTCCAGGTCGTGTTCGGACGTGGCGCCAAACTGGCCCTCCAGGGTACTGGACTGCATGGCTGACAGCAGATCTGCGTCCAGGCTTCCGGCCAGATCCCGGCTGGGGGTCTGCCCCGCCACCGACGCTATCACGGCCAGGGTCGGCGTCACGAACACACCGGCATCAGCAATCCGGGCGGCGTCGGCGTCGCTGATCAACTGGTCTGCCCAGACATGGACCAGACCGTCAATGCCCAGTTCAACCGCCATCAGTGCCGCTGACAGGCGGGAGACATGGGCCACGGCCAGCAGGTCTTCGGCATGGGCGGCCTCAATGACGGCGGCAATGGTCGCGCGATCCAGCGCTGCCAGCTGGAAGTCATAGGCGCTGCCGTCTTCGATCACAATCTTGATCCAGTCGGACCCCTCCTCCTTGCGCGCCCTGACCCAGTCACGGGCCTGTTCAGGCGCAGTCAGGGTATCCACCTGCATGCCGTACTGGGTGCCGTGCCCCCCGGGGGCCGTGGCCAGCATGCCGGCCGAGAACAGGTCAGCGGCGCCGCTGAAGCCGATGCTGCTGCGGTCAGCCACGCGGTTGGGCGTGAGGTCCAGCGCGGTGAACTGATCCAGAACGGTGGTCGCCCCGAACCGCACCGAATCGCTGAGCACGTCGCCAAAACTGTGCACGTGGGCATCAATCAGACCGGGCAGCAGGGTCCTGCCCTGGCCAGCCACCCGGGGCAGGTCATCGGGCAGCGCCAGCTTGCGGCCGACCGCCTTGATGCGACCCTGTTCCACCCAGACGTCCCGATGCTCCTGGAACTGTTCCCCGTCGAACAGCAGTACGTCGACGATGGCAAAATCGCCCCGGGGCGTCACTTCGTCAGGGGTGGTCCTGGGGGTCGGGAGTGTTGCCAGCACCAGCACGAAGACGGCCAGTCCGACCAGAATCAGGATGACACCCCGATCCAGCTGTCCAGTTTCAAATCGCATCACGTCAGTTCCTCAGGCCAAAGGTCGGCGCATCCCCACGGCGGCCAGCGCCAGGAATGCCATGGTGTAAAAGATCAGCACGCCCAGGTGCAGCACCGCCGACTGGCCCTGGTCCATGTCGATGACTTTCAGGCACAGCTGGGCGGCGTGGTAGGCCGGGAAGATATTGGCCAGCTTCTGCAGTACCGTTGGAAACGCCATGACGGGAAACCACAGTCCCGACAGGAAAGCCATGGGCAGATACACGGCGTTGACCAGGGCCATGGCGGCCTGGGCCTTGACCCAGGTGCCAATGGCCAAGCCCATGGCGCAGAACGGCAGTGTGCTGAGCAGCAGGACGCCCGCCAGCGTGAACCACTGCCAGCGGTAAAGCTCCACCCCGGCCAGGTAGCCGCCCATGCAGAACAGCCCCAGTATGATCAGCGACGAAAACAGCAGGGCCATGGACAGTTTCGCCACCAGGTAGGCTGCCGGCGGCATAGGGGTCGTCTGCTTGAGCAGCAGGGTGCCATCGGACCGTTCGGTGGACAGCCCCAATCCAAAGCCGAACAGCGCCGGGCCAATGATGCCGAACACGCCGTAGGTGGCCAGCAGGTAGGTCGGCATGACCAGGGACAATCCCCGGGTCCCCATGATGATGCCGAAAAACACGTAGAACATCAGCGGGAAAACCAGCGTCGGCACCGAAAACGCCGGCACCCGCCATACGGACAAAAACTGGGCCCGGGACTCCAGGGCATAAACCCGGAGTCTGCGGCTGAAGTCCATCCGGTTCACCGTTGCACGTATTGCAGCATCCATCTCAGGCCGCCTCCTCGTTTTCAGTTTGGGTCAGGGCGATAAATGCGTCCTCTAGACCGGCCCCGCTGACGTGCAGATCCCGCAGCGATCGGTCCATCTCCAGCAGCGTCCGCAGCACCTCCTCCGGCGCCGACGAAAGAATCTCCGTGTGCTGGCCGTTGTGTGCGGCGCGGGCCACGCCGGGAATCATGCTGAGGCGCTCCAGCGGGATCTCGGTGATACATGAGATACGCCGACCCGCTGACCGGGATTTGATCTGGGCGGGTGTTCCCTCGGCGATCACCCGCCCCCGGTGGATGACCACCACCCGGTCGGCCAGGGCGTCGGCTTCTTCCAGGTGGTGGGTGGTGAGCACGGCCGATCGGCCCATGGCACGCAGCTGGCGGATTTCGTGCCACAGCCTGCGCCGGGCCTCGAGGTCCAGCCCGGTGGTGGGTTCGTCCAGGAATACCAGCTCCGGGTCTCCGGCCAGGGCCAGCGCGAACATGACGCGCTGTTGCTGCCCTCCCGACAGCTTGCCGAAGCGGCGATCCGCCAGCTCTTCCAGACCGGCCATGGACAGCAGGCGTTGCTCGCCCAGGGACCGGGCGTAGTAGCTGCGAAACAGGGAAATATGCTCACGCACAGTCAGAGTCTCGGCGACACCCGAGATCTGCAGCATGGCGCCGCGCCGCGCACGCACGGCCTGGCTTCCCGGGGTCTGGCCAAAAACCTCTGCCACTCCCGATTGAACCGTCAGGGTGCCCAGCAGCAGGCTGACGGCGGTGGTTTTGCCAGCGCCATTGGGGCCCAGCACGGCCAGCACCTCGCCCTGCCGAATCTCCACGCTGACCCCATCCAGTGCTACCACATCGCCGTATTGATGCCGCACCTGCTCCAGGCGCGCGATTGTCTGAGCCATCTATGGGTTCCTTGACTTGACCACGGTTCCCATCTTGAGGACATGCCGCCATCCCCGACAGTGGATGGGGTCAACTGATCGATCTGACATTCGTCACCCCGAGTTTCATCCTCACGGGCCGGATCCCTCACGCTGAATCGACATCAACCCACGTACTGTTAAGCCGCTGACCAAACAATCGAGACTGTCAATGACCCAACCTGTCGTCCTCGACGAAACCATCGAAGTCACCGCCAGCCTGCCCGACGCATTTTCATACCTGGCAGAGTTCGCCCAGATCGAGCAGTGGGACCCCGGCGTGGCCCGTGCCCGCCAGTTGAGCGCCGGCGCGCCCGGCGTGGGGACGGAGTTTGAAATCGTAATGAAGGCCGGCTTTTCCCTGTTCTACCGGATCGTGGACTTTCAGCGGAACCGGAGAATCCTGATGGCAGTGGACTCTCGATGGTTCACCGCCCAGGAGGAAATTCTGTTCGAGTCGACGCCGTCCGGCAGCCGGATCCGCTACGTGGCCAGATTCAACTTTCCACTGGTGCTCCGCCTGCTCAACCGTCTGGCCCCCTCGGTCATGGACCGGGTCGGCAAGAGCGCCATGGCCGGGCTCAAGCGGGCGCTGTCCGGACCCGCGGAAGAAACCGCCGGAGCGGCAGGCGCCGGCTGAGCCTTCACAGATCCGGCCACTGGTCCAATTCCTGTTTTCCCCGGGGTGACACCGCATAGGTCCCCAGGGATACCCGCTCAAACCACCCGTACACATTGCGGTACAGGATCTCCCGGGCCTTGGGATCACCCAGGGCACTGGCCACCTGGGATGCCTTGGTTGGACCCTGCTCCACCAGGTAGCGGCCGATAGCCAGCGCGCGCTGCCGGTAAACCGTCATGATGCCCTTGCGCCGGCCGCTGCCCCCGGGGTTGGGATCGCCGACCCGGTGCAGGAACTCCCCCAGCAGGCGCTCACCCCGGACCCTGGATTTTCTAGGTGTGTAAGGCAGCGGGTCCACCAGCACTTCCACGTTGTGATTCCGACGGTTGGGGTCGATCACCAGCAGTCCGATGCCCAGCATGCGCAGCATCTTCAGCACCCGCTTGCGGCGTTTTTTCAGCATGGGCCTGCCGGCCAGGGTGGCGATGTAGACCTTGGGCGTCAGCGCCAGACGATCCACGGCCTGCAGCACGACCTCCAGGTTGAACGACAGCTTGAGTTCCACCACCACCGGGTCATCGTCCCCGCGGACCGCCACCACGTCACACTGCTGCACCTCACCCTTGACCTGGTACCCCTGCCCTTGGAGAAACTCCTTGATAAACGGGTAAAGTTCCGTCTCCTTCAGCGTGGCAGGCGACCGGTCAGCCATGGGGGTCGCGCCGCAGCAGCACCACCGTGATGTCGTCGATCTGGGGCTGATCACCGCCGTACTGCCGGACAACACGCAACATGTCGTCGATCAGTTCTTTCATGGACCGCGATCCGTGGTTGCGGATCAGCTTACCCACGGCATCCCGGCCGAACTGGTCGCCGTTGCCGTCCTCGTACTCGTAGATGCCGTCAGAGATCAAAGCCAGGATGTCGCCTGGAGCCAGCTCGACAGGCTCTGCTGGCGGATGCGGCACGTCCGCCATGAAGCCCAGGGCAAAGGAAGACGGCGCCAGCCAGTCACAGCGGCCGTCCGCGGCGTGGAAATGCAGCAGCGGACCCTGTCCAGCCGAATGGTAGTGGACCTGATGAGCCTGGCTGTCCAGGATGCCCAGGAAAGCCGTCACGAAGCGGTCATCGGGCAGGTCCACAGCCAGCTGGTCGTTGATATGGGTCACCGTCTCTTCGATGCCCGCGCCCAGCCGAACCGCCAGGCGGTTCATGGCACGCACCTGGGTGGCACTAAGCGCCGGGCCGATACCGTGGCCCGTGGCGTCGCCCATGAGGACCATCAGCCGCTGCTCGCCCAGCGGCACAAAATCGAACAGGTCACCCCCGGTTTCATCCGCCGGGATAAACCTGCCCGCCACGTCGTATCCCGGCAGTTCCGGGTCGCTGTCCGGCAGCGTGCCCGTCTGGATTTCGTGGGCCACCGCAATTTCCTGCTGCAAACGTTCGGTCAGCAGCATTTTCTCCGTCGCCCGGGTCCGCTGCAGGGCTACGGCGCAGTGGGCTGCCAGGGCCGCTGCCACCTCCTGGTCGTGGGCATCGAACACGCCGTCAATCTTGTTGAGGATCTGCATGACGCCCACCAGCCTGTCGTCTTCGGAGTCGATCAGCGGCAGGGTCAGCATGCAGCGGGTGCGATACCCGCTCTGCTTATCAGTGCTGGGATCAAATCGCGGATCGGCGTAACAATCCGGCACGTTGATGATTTCCCGGGACCGGGCACACTGGCCGGCAATGCCACGATCGGCCGGGAACCGAATGGACTCGACATCGGTGGCCACGCTGGTAGACAGCTCCGACGCGGCCTCGTCGTACAGGTAGACCGTGCCCCGCTCGGCACGCAGTACAGCACGAGCTGCGTCCACCACCTCTTCCAGCATGGTGGCCAGGTCAAAAGGCGCCGCCAGTTTCCGGGTGACGTCCAGGATCTGCCGCAGGTCGGATCGGCTGAGCAGTTGGGGGCCGTTGTCGTTTTTGCTTTGGGTCAATTTTCTGGCCGTGAAGCTGAACCACGATGGTAGACGGCTGCGCCGAAGCCAACAATGGCAAAGCGGCAAAGAATTCTCGAACGGCCGAGAGATACAGGCACTATGACGGCCTGTTGGGCTACAATAGCCGGCTGTTTTTTGAACGTGCCGACCGCAAAACATGGGAAAGCTGTACATCAAAACCCACGGCTGCCAGATGAACGTGTACGACTCCGCCAAGATGGCGGACGTGCTGGCCGAGTCACATGGGCTGGAATTAACCGAGCGCGAGGAAGACGCTGACGTCATCCTGGTGAACACCTGCTCCATCCGGGAGAAAGCCCAGGAGAAGGTATTCTCCCAGCTCGGTCGCTGGCGCCAGCTCAAGCAGCAGGCGGAAGCCGACGGCCGCAAGGTCCTGATCGGCGTCGGCGGCTGCGTGGCCAGCCAGGAAGGCCGGCACCTGGTGGAACGCGCGCCATTCGTGGACCTGGTGTTTGGTCCCCAGACCCTGCATCGGCTGCCAAAGCTGGTCAACGAATCCCGGCACACCGGCAAGCCGGCCATGGACATCTCGTTCCCGGAAATCGAAAAGTTTGACGCCCTGCCCGAACCGCGCAAGGAAGGCCCCAGCGCCTTCGTATCGGTGATGGAAGGCTGCAGCAAATACTGCTCTTTCTGCGTGGTGCCCTACACCCGCGGCGAAGAGATCAGCCGGCCGTTTGACGACGTCATCGCCGAGGTCTTCAGCCTGGCGGAACAGGGCGTTCGGGAGGTTAATCTGCTGGGACAGAACGTCAACGGTTATCGCGGCCAGACCCACGACGGTGGCACCGCAGACCTGGCCCTGCTGGTGCGGACCGTCGCGCAGATCGACGGTATTGAACGGATCCGGTTCACCACCTCCCACCCGGTGGAGTTCTCCGACCGCCTGATCGATGCCTACGCCGAGGTGCCGGAACTGGCGGCATTCCTGCACCTGCCGGTGCAGAGCGGATCCGATCGCATCCTGTCCGCCATGAAGCGGGGCTACACCGCGCTGGAGTACAAAAGCAAGATTCGCCGGCTGCGCAAGGCGCGCCCGGATATCACCATCTCCTCGGACTTTATCGTCGGTTTTCCCGGCGAAACCGAGGCGGATTTCCAGGCGACCCTGGACCTGGTGGAGTCCGTGGGGTTCGACCACTCCTTCAGCTTTGTCTACAGCGCCCGTCCCGGCACCCCGGCCAGCAACCTGGCGGACACCACGCCGGCCCAGGAGAAAAAAGAGCGCCTGTATCGCCTGCAGGAAATGATCAACCGCCAGGCAGCCGCAATTTCCGAGTCCATGGTGGGCACTACCCAGACCATTCTGGTGGAAGGACAGTCCCGCAAGAGCACCAGCGAGTTGTTTGGCCGCACCGAGAACAACCGTGTGGTCAACTTCCCGGGATCGCCGGAAATGGTGGGACGGTTCATGGATCTGCAGATCACCGCTGCCCTGGCCAATTCCCTGCGCGGACGGGTCGCCACCGCGGAGGCCTGCTGATATGGCGGAGCCCGGTGTAGTCACCATGGAGTTTGCCCTGGAGTCCGTGGACAACGAGCGCCTGGCCAATCTGTGCGGAACCTTCGACGAACACCTGCGCCAGATTGAGCGGGTGACCGGTGTCACCATCATGGCCCGGGGCGGCGTGTTCCGGGTGGACGGCGAAGACAGGGCCGTCAAGGCGGTGTCGCGGCTGCTGGAAAAGCTGTACCAGACCACGGACCAGATGACCCTGACCCCCGAGGAGATCAACCTTCAGCTGCAGGAAATGGACACCGACTCCCTGCAGGAAGCCCGGCCCGACCAGATCCTGATCAAGACCCGGCGGGGCATGGTGAAGGGCCGCGGGCCGAACCAGAACGGTTACCTGAAGCAGATCCACGAGACCGACATCACCTTCGGCATCGGCCCGGCCGGTACCGGCAAGACCTACCTGGCCGTGGCCTCAGCGGTGGACGCGCTGCAGCACGACCGGGTGGAGCGGCTGGTGCTGGTACGGCCTGCCGTGGAGGCGGGTGAGCGGCTGGGTTTCCTGCCCGGGGACCTGGTGCAGAAGGTGGATCCCTACCTGCGGCCGTTGTACGACGCGCTGTATGAAATGCTGGGTTTCGACCGGGTGACCAAACTCATCGACCGCAACGTCATCGAGATTGCCCCGCTGGCCTTCATGCGCGGGCGCACCCTGAATGATGCGTTCATCATCCTGGATGAAGCCCAGAACACCTCGGTGGAGCAGATGAAAATGTTCCTGACCCGAATCGGGTTTGGCTCCCGGGCGGTCATCACCGGGGACGTCACCCAGATCGATCTGCCTAAGAACCAGCAGTCCGGCCTGGCCCATGCCATCCAGGTTCTGAAGCAGGTCGACGGCATCAGCTTTACCTTTTTCGACGCCAAGGACGTGGTCCGCCACCGGCTGGTCAAGCGCATCGTCCAGGCCTACGCGGCCGCCAAGGACAGCGACACCTGAGCCGGCACCGGCGCATTGAACAAGGCCAGCTTCGAAATCTCCGTTGAAACCGACGGCGCGCCCGAGAGCCAGGCGCTGGCCGGTTTTCCCGTGACAGACTGGTGTATCAACGCCCTGCGCGATTTCGTCGCGGGCGGTGGCGTCGACATACGCATCGTGGACGAACCGGAGATGTCCGCGACCAACCGGCAGTACCGGGGGCGCGAGGGCCCCACCAACGTGCTGTCGTTTCCCGCGGAACTGCACCCGGACGTGGAAAGCCCGCTGCTGGGCGACCTGCTGATCTGCGCGCCGCTGGTTGAACGGGAGGCCCGGGAACAGGGTAAGTCCACGGAAGATCATCTGGCCCACCTGGTAACCCACGGTGCACTGCACCTGCTGGGGTATGACCATGAAAACGATGAGGACGCGGCGGGAATGGAGGCTGAGGAAGCCCGCCTGCTGGCTCGAATCGGCGTGTCCAACCCGTACCAGCTAAGCGGCGGGTGAGCATATTCCGCTGTTTTTATGCGGTTTTGGCGCTAGAATACCTGTCCCTTAACGATCGGAGCTTTTTTAAGCTTCATGAACGACGACTATCCCAGTAGCAGCGGCTCTGAGCACCGCTCCTGGCTGGAAAGACTGGGCCATGCCCTTTCCGGCGGAGAGCCTCGGAGCCGGGCCGAAATCCTCTCGCTTCTCAAAGACTCCCAGGACCGACACATCCTCGACGACGACACGTTCCGCATGGTGGAAGGCGCCATGCAGGTGTCGGAGATGCAGGTGCGTGACGCCATGATTCCCCGGGGCCAGATGGTTTGCCTGTCGGCCGAGACCAATCTGGCCGAATCACTGACCGAAATCGTAGAGTCGGGCCATTCCCGCTTTCCCGTCATCAAGGATGACAAGGACGAGGTGCTGGGCATTCTGCTGGCCAAAGACGTGCTGAAACACTACGTCAGCGAAGACACGGAGATCGACATTACCTCGCTGCTTCGCCCGGCGTCGTTTATCCCGGAAAGCAAGCGCCTCAACGTGCTGCTGAAGGAGTTCCGCATTTCCCGCAACCACATGGCCATCGTGGTGGATGAGTACGGCGGCGTCGCCGGGCTGATCACCATCGAGGACGTACTGGAAGAGATTGTTGGGGAAATCGACGACGAGTACGACGACGAGGAAGCGCCGCTGATCCGTGCTCAGGAAGGCCGCATCCTGGTGGATGCGCTGACCCCCATCGAGGAGGTCAACGCGTACTTTGACACCGAGTACGGTGACGAAGAGTTCGACACCATCGGCGGCCTCATCCTGGGCGAGCTCGGGCGCCTGCCCGAACAGGGGGAGCGTGTGATGCTGGAACCCATCGAGTTCGAGGTCATCCAGACCGACAGCCCCCGCCTGGTCATGCTCGGTGTCTGGCAGACTGACGATTGAGCATTCTGCCGCTCTGGGTGCTGGCGCTGAGCCTGGCCCAGTTACCCGGCAATACGCCTGCCCCGCCGCCGCCCCTGGTCCAGCTGGCCACCGCTGCGCCCGGGCCGACCTACTGGGAAAGCTACGGGCATAACTCCCTGGTGATCCGGGCTGACGAAGACCGCCCGGGCATTTCCTACAACTACGGCATTTTTGACTTTCGCCAGGAAAACTTCCTGCTGCGATTTCTCGCCGGCAGGATGCTGTACAGAATGGCGGCTTTCGACGCCGACGAGGAGGCGGCCGGCTACCTGGGCCGCGGGCGCCCGATCCTGCTGCAGACGCTGAATCTGACACCCGCCGAGGCCTGGCGCCTGGTGGAGTACCTGCAAACCAACGCCGAACCGGCCAACCGGGACTACCGCTACGACTATTTTCTGTCCAACTGCTCTACAAAGATCCGCGACGCCCTGGATCATGCCCTGGATGGGCGCCTGCAGTCCCGGTTTGGGGACGTCGAAGCCGGCGTCAGCTTCCGCCGGCTGGCCCGCACCTACTCGTCGGTGGTGCCGTGGATGGACATCGGTTCCAGCCTGGCCCTGGGTCGGCCCACCGATCGGCCCATCAGTGAGTGGGAGAGTTTCTACATCCCCGACCGGCTCGCGGCGGCACTGGAAACCATGACCGGCAGCAATGGCCAGCCCCTGGTGACCCGATCCCAGACCCTCGGCGCGGCCCGCGCGCCCCTGCCCTCAGCCCCGCTGTGGCCCTGGCTGGCCGGCGGAATCCTGCTGGCGGCGGCCGCCTGGCTGCTGCGGCGCCGTCCCGGACTGACCGCTGTTGGCTGGGTCGCATCGGGCCTGGTTGGCCTGTTGCTGTGCGGTCTCCTGCTGACCGACCACTGGGCCGCCCGGTGGAACGAAAACATCCTGGTGTTTTCTCCCCTGGGACTGGTGCTGGGATTTCTGCTCTGGACGCGGCGCCCACCGGGGCCGGCCCTGCTGATCGCGGCCGCCCTGGTCCCTTTGTGCGCGCTGCTGCTGAAGCTGCTGCCGGGCAGCCAGCAGAACCTGGAGTTCCTGGCCCTGGCGCTGCCACCGCAGCTGGTGGGGCTGTTCGCGCTGTCCGTTAACGGCAAACATCGGACCGCAGGTCAAACAGGTTAAATTTTGTTTTATTTCTCATACAGCAGTGCTGTAGTGGTGCTGCTTCGGTAAAATTTGCCTTCTGAAGGTTTGGGCTGGAGATCGCTAAATGTGCGGAATTGTCGGTGCCATTGCGCAGCGGGACGTTGATCTGATCCTGCTGGAAGGATTGAGGCGGCTGGAGTATCGCGGTTATGACTCGGCGGGAATCGCCGTGGTGGACCGTGAGGGTGAGCTTCATCGAACCCGTCGCGTGGGCAAAGTCGCCGCCCTGTCGGAAGCCCTGGCCGACCAGCCCCTGTCCGGCCCCCTCGGCCTGGCCCACACCCGCTGGGCCACCCATGGGCCGCCTACCGAGCTCAACGCCCACCCGCACTTCAGCATGCCGCGGGTGGCCCTGGTCCACAACGGCATTATCGAGAATTTCCAGGAGCTGAAAGAACGCCTGCAGGACGACGGCGTCAGCTTCGAGTCCGACACCGACACCGAGGTCGCAGCCCACCTGATCAGGAGGCGGCTGGAGAACGGCAGCGGCACCCTGCTCTCCGCCGTGCTGGACTGCGCCCGCGAGCTGCGGGGCGCCTTCGCCCTGGCGGTGATCGATCGGGAGAACCCGGACGTCCTGGTGGGCGCCCGCCGCGGCAGCCCCCTGGTGCTGGGCATCGGTCTGGGGGAACACTTTCTGGCCTCTGACGTGGGGGCCCTGCTGCCGGTCACCCAGCGCTTTGTCTACTTGGAAGAAGGTGACGTGGTCGAAGCCACCCGCTTCGGTTACCAGGTCTTCGACGAAACCGGCGCGCCGGTTGAGCGCGAGGTGGTGTCCTCCACCCTGAGCACCGAGGCGGCGGAGAAAGGCAAGTACCGCCACTACATGCAGAAGGAAATCCACGAGCAGCCGGACGCCATCGCCAACACCCTGGAGGGACGCATTGCAGATTCCGCCATCCTGTCCGGCGCCTTTGGCCCCGACGCGGCGGAGATCCTGCCCCAGGTCCGCTTCGTGCACATCGTAGCCTGTGGCACCAGTTACCACGCCGGCTTGATTGCCAAGTACTGGATCGAATCCATTGCCGGCATACCCTGCTCCGTTGAGATCTCCAGCGAGTTCCGTTATCGGGAATCGGTCGTTCCCGACGGCGCCCTGTTCCTGACCATCTCCCAGTCCGGCGAAACCGCTGATACCCTGGCCGCCCTGAAACGGGCGAAAACCCAGGACTACCTGGCCACCATGACCATCTGCAACGTGCCCGAAAGCTCCATTGTCCGGGCCTCGGACCTGGTCATGATGACCCGGGCCGGAACCGAGGTCGGGGTGGCGTCCACCAAGGCCTTTACCACCCAGTTGACGGTGCTGTTCCTGATCACCCTGGGCCTGTGCAGGGAACGCCTGGATCCGGAACGCCAGCGTGACCTGGTGGGCAAACTGGAGCAGCTGCCCCGGCTGGTGCAGGACCTGATGGCTGTTGAGCCCCAGGTCATCGAGATGTCCGACGATTTCGTAGAGAAGGAAAACGCCCTGTTCCTGGGCCGGGGCGCTGAATACCCCGTGGCCATGGAAGGCGCGCTGAAGCTCAAGGAGATCTCCTACATCCACGCCGAAGCCTATGCCGCCGGCGAACTCAAGCACGGCCCCCTGGCCCTGGTAGACGAACACCTGCCGGTGGTGGTCAGCGCACCCAGCAACGAGCTGCTGGAGAAGCTGGTCTCCAACCTGCAGGAGGTGCGGGCCCGGGGCGGACAGCTGTACCTGTTCGCCGACCAGGGCGTCAACGTGCCCGAATCGGATATCGTGCACATGGTGGAACTGCCGGTGGAGGCCAACGAACTGTCGCCCATCCTGCACACGATTCCCCTGCAGCTGCTGGCCTATCACGTGGCGGTGCAACGCGGCACCGACGTGGATCAGCCTCGGAACCTGGCGAAGTCGGTGACTGTGGAATAGCGCCTCTTCCGATCCGGTGACCCGGGTTAACGACTTCCGTGATTGAGAATGTCGTTATTCAACCTCCGGTACATCTCGTGGTGGCCCAGACTTCGCGCCAGCGGTGCGCAGGTTCGCGCCATAAAATTCGCCAGGCAGTATTCCCGGTGGTCGTTCCACAGGCCAGCAATCCAGTTCCAGATCGAGCCTGACATGCTGCCGAAAGCCAGCACATCGTCCCCGCTGTCCCGCTTCAGATCGGTAAGCAGGGTCAGCAGGCTCATCCAGATGGAAAAATGTTCGAATCCGCTGACCTTTTGCCTGGAGTTCTGCAGCGTCACAATCGACGATTGAAGATAGCCCAGCGCTTTCTGGCGCTCTTCCCAGGTGTTCATATCCGCTTCGCGATCCAGCGCGTGGTCGGAACTTCCGGCCCGGAAGTGAGCCCGGAAATGGGCAAGAACAGTGCGCTCCAGGTTCTGCCATGCCGCGTCCGGATTCGGAACCCCCAGCACCTGGGCGCGCTGACGCCATAACAACCCCTGCCCGGGATTGAGAAGCAGTCGCATGGCAAGACTGCGTTGTGACTCCTCGCCTTCAACATGCCCGGTGTATAGACCAGCGATCAGTGCATCCCGACTGGCTCTGGCCTCTATTTTGTCATCCGCGTTCAGCCGGCGAATGGCTGTATTCGCCAGCTTGTAGTAACGCAGGTTGCATAGCCAGAGGAATCGCAGCATTTTGCTTGGCGGCGCGTTTTCCCGTCGCAGCCAGGCCGCTTCAAACAGAAACTTGGCCAACAGGTTGTAAGCGGGTGTATCCCACTGCTCGGCAATAGACTTGATCTGGCGCCAGTTCCAGCCGGGCAGCACCGGCAACAGGGCAAACTTCAGGGCTAGCACACTGACTGGAGCCGGGATGGATGGCTTGCTCACGGTCTTCAGGCACCTCAACTGCCTGGCCAGAAATGCCTCATCCCCAGGCCGAACCAGGTGGGCGTCGATAATGACAAACATCACCATCTCACCGGAATAAATCTTGAAACGTTTACCTTGAAACCGATTCCTCAGCCAGGTCAGCGCACGCCGCCGGCGATGGGGATCCTTGATGTATTGGCTCGCCTGGAATCCCCGGTAGTGCGCGCCGGCCGCCGGGTCTCGGTAAAAGTACATCATGGCCAGGCGCCCCAGGCAGTAGGCCGGCGCGACCCATCCCAAACGGACAAACACCAGCGACACCACGCTTGGAATAAACACCAGGGCCCCGATAATCCCAATGAACGGCCACGGAACCTGGAACGCTCTCAGGATCACGAACAGCACAAAGGCAAGGACCCACATGCCGATCGCGTAGTTGTCGTGAACTGCGCGCTCATCCCCGGGCGGACCAGAACCCCCGATAAGGCGCAACAGCAGAATCAATGACAACAGGACGAGGAAGGTCATGCGTCAAGCCCCAGCAGTTGCCGCCAGTAATCGACCGAGGAAAGGTTCTCGTCTGCCCCAGGGACCCTGGACCCGGGATCAATGTACCAGAACTCAGCCAGTAACCGTTGATCAGGGTCCAGCAGCAGGTTCCTTGCCTCTCGAACCAGGGCTTCATCGCGCTGCAATGTTCCCGGAACAGCCTGGAAATCTGCCGCACCGGGGACCCCCAGCGCCAGCTTTGCGGTGATTTCCCGGGCGGCTTTTTCCACCTGGATGTCGCTGCACTCCGGTCCGAGCTCAAGTACCCAGAACGGCCAGAAGTGGCAGAGCGGCGGTTCAGTAAACGCCGGAATCATGTGGATCCTGTCCGCCGCCCAGGTGCTTGCGGGGAATCAGCGAGGCCAGTTCACGGGTCAGGCTCTCCAGCTTTGCCATGTTGTTGTCAGCTATCGCCTGCCGGCCTTCGGACACAATCGCCCTGGCTCTGCGTTGGTTTTGCGCCTGACCAATGAAACTCGCCCAGTAATCAAAGGCGTCTTTCCAGAACGCCGGACTCTTCCGGTGCACCGACGCCTGCAGAGACTCCAGCCCTTCAATGACCTTTTCAATCTCGCTCTGGCGTCCACGCTCCGTGGCCCGGCCCATACGGGCGCCCAGGTCCTGCAGCAGTCGCCTGTCGGTTGGATCGCCTTGGCTTTCCACCTGGTAGGACACCTCGACGTATCTGCTCTGGCATTCTTCAATCAGGTTTTCGATCTGATCTTCGTTTTCGATCTGCTCCAGTTCCACTTCGATTTCGATCAGGGATCTGTGAATTCGCAGGCGGCTGTCCGCGTCAGATTCCAGCTCCGGCAGTGCCCTCTGGGCCAATTGAATCTGCTGGCTCAAGGGCTCCATGCGCGCAATCATTTTTTCGTCGCGCTCCCGAAACATCGCCTGGAAATGGTTGTTGATCCGGACGGCGAGGCTCTGGCAAAGGGCTCTCAGGCTTTCCGGCGATGGATCCCCCATGGCCAGCTGAGCTACGCCTTCGATCAGGACATTCTGGTCCATCAGGAAGGCCTGGGCTTTGAGATCACCACCGCGGTCAACCTCGATGGTGATTTCAATGGGCGCGCCGACCTGGACGGTTCGTTTGATGTCAGACGACGTCAAAACCAGCTCGCCCACCTGGCGGCAGAAACGGGATTTGTTGCGTTCACCCTGGACGATGGGGATGGTCAGTCGGCCCTCCCCACGGGGAGCGAGTGATTCCGCGGAGTGTTGGACGAAGGTGCGCTTAGCGGGTAACGGCGTGCCCCGCTCGATGAATCTCCGGGTACTGCCATCCGCAAGCGCCAACCCGATAGACCGTGACAGCGGCGGGTCGGACATGGAAATGCCGTGGGTAACTTCAAATCCGGGCTCGCCGATATCGACTCTGTTGCCGCGTTGATCAAAACCTTCAAGCATGAAGCGGTTGCGCTGTCCCGCACGGATGGTCAGCTCAATTACAAACAGATTGTCTTCGATGGGCACCTTGTCGCTCTGCCAACCTGATTGGGTCTCGGTGGCCCGAATCGATGTCAGCGCCATCGTTTCGTCCAGCACCCTCCCCAGCAGATTGGGATTCAGATCGCTGCATACGGTGGGATGCTGCAGCCACAGTGCCGATTGGCGGGGTTTCGCCGATTCACGCTCCCCGTGGCAGGCCAGTCCAATAGTGGCGGCATAGAGTGCCGCACCCTCTGCCACCAGCGCCATGGGGTCAATGTCGGATTTGGCAATGGGCGCCAGGTGCTGTTCCACCTGGGCACCGATCATTGGCATATGGGCAGGCCCACCCACCAGGACCACTTTTAGGATCTGGTCGGGTTGGAGCCCTTTTGATTTGACCAGCCGCTGACAGATGTGGATGGTTTTCTGGATGATGTCCTGGGACAGCGTTTCCAGGTCATGACGGCTGATGGACTGGTCAAGTGCCACCTCCTGGCCGTCGTACTCAAACTCCAGCTCGATCAGCGTGCTATCCGCCGTTGAAAGCCGGATCTTTGCAGCTTCCACAGCACTTTGGATATGCCGGATGGCCGGTTTGAAATCGCCATGGCCGTCGTCCAGTTCCAGCCTGTAAGAATCACTCAGCTTCTGCCTCACCCACTCGGTCATGGCCCGGTCAATGTCCCTTCCACCCAGGAAGTTGTCGCCATCGTGACCGACGACCCTGAGCAATCCCTCTCTTGACTCCAGCAGGGACACATCAAACGTTCCCCCGCCCAGGTCGTAGACCAGCCAGGCGCCTTTTTCTTCCTGGTCCCAGCCCGCCGCCAAACCCGAGGCCACCGGCTCGGGCAACAACTCGACACTCTGGAAGCCGGCGATTCGAGCGGCGTTGGCCGTGGCATGGCTCTGGGGTAACTCAAACAGGGCCGGCAAGGTAACGACGACCTTGTCAAAAGTCGCGTCGCAGGATTCCTCAGCAGACCGCTTCAGTGCCTTCAGCACTTCAGCCGACAGCTCCACCGGACTCCATTGCTGACCGTTTCGGTCTGGACCCGCCAAGGTATTGGTGCCCATCAACCGCTTGAATTCCTTGAATGTATTCTCGGGGTCGTCGAACAGTTTTCGCTGTGCCTTGCGACCCACGACAATTCCCGAGGGAGTGACTCGGACCACCGAAGGCGTGCTGATGTCCCCCATGGGATCGAACACCGGCCTCACCCTACCGCCTTCGAACACAGCAACCGCTGAATTGGATGTCCCCAGGTCAATGCCCAGGTACCTTGATTCGGTCATGGAAATCTTTCCTTTGTTGCTCCCCCGGTGACCTCGCCGATCACAAGCAACACCTGGACTCAGGGAACCTCCCCCTCAGACTAGTCCGATAAAATCGGGCAGACAACCCTGATCCGGCTGGGTCACAAATCAAGGTAGACAAGGCGACAATCAGGGCTTGGCGTATACTGCCAGCTTGCCTATTCGAGAACACCATCAGCGCGCCATCCATCAACTGGCTGACGCCTACCGCGATGATCCGGAATTCCTCGGCCTGATCATCGGCGGCTCGGTGGCCAAGGGCTTTGCGCGGGATGATTCCGACGTGGACTTCCTCATCATTGCCACCGACGAGTCGTTCGACCGGCGCCTGGCAGCGCGCGACCTGTTTATCAACCGCACAGACCTTTGCGACTATGAAGGCGGCTACGTGGACGGCAAGATCGTCAACCTCCCGTTCCTGGAAGCCGTGGCTGCCAAAGGCAACGAACCGTCCCGCGCCGCCTTTGAAGGCGCGTTTGTCGCCTATTCCCGCGTTGACGGGCTGGATGAACTGATCAATCGCATACCCGTCTATCCGGAAGCTGGGCACGAAGCGCGGCTGCGAGCCTTCTACTGTATGGCGTTTATGGGGCACTGGCTGATGAACGAAGCACAGCGCCACGGCAACCGCTACGCCATCACCCGCGCCGCCAGCCAGCTGGCGCTGTATGCCGGGCGATTGATCCTGGCCCACAATCGCCGGTTGTTCCCGTTCCACAAGTGGCTGCCCAGGACACTGGAGGCCGTCCCCGACAAACCGGCGGACATGATTTCCAATTTCAACCGGCTGCTGGATGAGCCCAACACCGACCACGCCGCTGCGTTGTTCGACTCGATCCGTAGCTTCCGGGACTGGGGCGTCACCGACCTCGAGGCCTACACCTGGTTCATGACCGACGTGGAGTGGAGCTGGATGTCGGACACCACACCCATGGAAGACTGGTAACGATTCACAGAAAGGACCAGGCCTATGCCCGTCGAACTCAAGGTACTCGGATACGCTGCCCTGCTGCAGTTCCTGCAATTCGTGCTGATGGCGGTTCCGGTGAACCTGCAGTTGGGCGTGACCTACACCGGCGGCAACCGGGACGTACCGCAGCCGATCACGGGCGTGGCAGGCCGACTGAAACGCGCCATGGACAACCACTTCGAAGGATTGATCCTGTTCACCATTGCCGTCCTGGTTGTGGTGCTGGGCGAGGCCAGCACGCCGCTCACCCAAAACTGCGCCTGGGCGTATCTCTGGGCACGGATTCTGTATATCCCCGCCTATGCCTCCGGCGTTTTCCTGGTCCGCTCGCTGGTTTGGAGCGTCGGATTTGGCGCAACCGCGGTGATGCTGGTGGCAGCTCTGACCTGATCCATACTGGACCGCGTGAGGCCGCGGATGGTCCTAGAGATTCAAAACGACATCCAGCACCACCAGTATTTGAACTGGTGGTGCTGGCAAGCTGGGTCCGGGCCGGTGCGGCCGGCGCTGGCTTATTCGACCGAAAAGTGCTGCAGCTCTACCGGTACGGTGGCGCCGCTGATGTAACAGCCCGCCACTACGGCGTTTGGCAGAACAAACGTGGCCGTCGCCAGGAAGTCCTGGGTACCCATCGGCGGGCCGCTGAAGCTCACGCGAAACGGCCGAGGCGTTGGCGGGAAGGCGAGCGCGCCGACACCGGGCCCCGGTCCTGGGACTGAAAACAGGCCGCAGGCAACCCCCGCGCCGGTCGGAACCGCCACCGTGGGTGGCGTGCTGGGGAAGATCCCCGGTGCGCCAAACAGTCCACTGGTCATGGCTGGCGGCCCGGGAAGGGAAGCCGTTGCAAACCCGTTCCACATCATGGTGCCGACAGGAAATGGACCGTTGGCAACGCCAGCACCCAGGGTCGCCATGGTGGGTGGCCCGGTGCCCCAGGCAAAAGCGCCGGTGACGAAGAACGGATAGTAAGAAGTCGGAAAGTCACCCGGCGCGGTAAAGAAATTCCCGATGAAACTGGCCGGGGCCATAGTGGGGAAAAACCCGATCGATACCATGGTGACACCCGTAGTGGCGCCGGGGTGTTGCAGGGTTGCCATGGGCGACGGGGACGGCGGACCCTTATCGTATGGCGTCCTCCAGGGTGTGCCCTTGGCATCGCGATCGAGCAGCTCGTAGCCGGGCCCGCTCTCGGGGATGTCTTGATCGGTCTGGGCGATTGTCAATCCGGTCAGCAGTGCGGTGACCAGGACAACCAGAAACGCGGATCGAAGTGCTTTCACTGAGGCCCCCTTATTAAGTCCATCTCGGCCGTCGGCGGGGATTGTAACATGTCATTGCGGTACCGTAATCGTCCGGTTCCCACGCCTCTTATTGAGCACGAAAAGCGGCCGGGGTACCATGGCGCGATGATATCCAGACCGCTTCGTTTTATGTGCGCTGGGGCGGTCTTGATGGCCTCCCTGTTGCTGGCATCCGCCTGTTCCCGCTCGCCGGAGACACTGGCGACAACCGATGCCGAAACCATCACCGTTACCGACCTTGAAGCCTACCTTCTGACCCTGCCCGAGTCCGAGCGACAACTCCCGGCCGCGGGCGCTGCTTCCGACGCCATGGAAAGCAAGATCCGGCGGCTCGCGCTGGAGAAGGTCCTCGAGGCATCGGAACAGGCCCGGGAGCTGCGCGCCTCTCCCGAAGCCGTGGCTTACGATCTGTGGCTTTACACCAGCGCGTTGAAATCGGCCCTTTTGAAAGCCGTGGCCGCTGAGCTGGTCCCAAGCGAAGAGGCCATCAGGGCCAAGGTTGCCGAGTTGTCCGCCAACCAGTCCAATGAGCCTGTCCTGAATTTCCAGCACATTTATCTACGACTGGATCGCGCGTCAGAACCCGGGGAAATCGATAACATCCGGGCTCGGGCAGATGCCATCGCCCGGGAGGCCCAGGCGGGTGCGGATTTTCACGAACTGGTGCGCCAGCACTCCGACTCCAGCGACGCCGACGGCGGCGGCATGGTTCTGAACGCACGTCCCGCCGACCTGGATGAAAACACACGGGAAGCCCTGCTGGCGCTGGAAGAATACGGCATCAGCGGCGTGGTGGAGTCGCGCACCGGGCTGCATATCCTGCGCTTGATCCGAAAACTGCCGCCGGTCGCTCCCAGCGCTGCCCAGCTGGAGGCCACCGCCAGGAACCTGCTGATGCAGGCCGATTACCGGGTCGCCCAGGAGAAGCTGGTGCAGGACCTGCGAGCCGGTACCGACGCCCAGACCGACAACACGCCATGGAATATCGCCGGCTGGTCCATTGACGCGACGACCCTCGAGATTCTTCTTCCCGAGCCTGCCGACGGCCGACAGCAGCTGGTCGACCACTTCCTGCTGGCCGGAGAAGCGCTGAAGCGCGGCCTGGACAGCCCGGCACTGAAAGAAGAGCTGGCCACCACAACCCGACGTCAACGCCTGGACCGCCTGTTCAATGACCGGCGCGCCACCTTCGACGAGCAGATCCCGATGGACAGGCTCCGGCAGTATTACGACGCCCAGCCCGCATTGTTCAGCGAGCCACAGAAAGACCACCTGGACCTGATTTTCATCGCCCAGGGCGACGACCCTTTCACGACCCAGAGACGCGCTGAAGACCTGGTGGCCGAGCTGCGCGGCGGTGCGGATTTCGCCGACGCCGCACGCCGGCATTCCACCGGGCCCGGTGCTGACAACGGCGGCGACCTCGGCCCGCTCGCCCCCGCCGCGGCGGCCCGCCTGGGTCCTGCCATTGTCGCCGGCCTGACGGACATGGAAGTCGGAGACATCTCTGACCCCATTTACTGCACGGGCCGGGTGATGTCCCACGACCCCTGGATGCTGCGCGGCGGCTTCGCCATCCTCAGGCTGCGCGACCGAACCGAGGATCAACCCATGGCATTCGACCAGGCGCTGCCCAGGGTCCGCAGGAGCTACGCCTCGGACAATCGCAGGGAACTGGACCGGCAGCTGCAGGATCAGATCCTGGCTGAGGCCGGTTTCAAGCTGCATCGGGTCCCAGAGGCCGGTGACTTTCTGAGATGATCCCACCGCTCTTGTGGTCCAGGAGGCCCGCTCACTGGGTCTGTAGCATTGCGGTCCTGCTGCTGCTCGGTGGCTGCACGGACGATCGCCCCAATGTCTTCCTCATCACCCTGGATACCACCCGGGCGGACCACCTGGGGTGTTATGGCAACGCCGATATTGAAACGCCCAGCTTCGATGCCCTGGCCGCGGCGGGAATCCGCTACGACAGCGCCTTTACACCCGTCCCCATCACTCTCCCGGCCCACACCTCGATCCTGACCGGCACCTATCCCGTGTATCACGGCGTGCGGGAGAACGCCGGGTTTTACGTGCCTTCGTCAGCCCGGACCCTGGCAGAAATCCTGCTGGAAGAAGGTTATGACACCGCCGCCTTCGTCGGCGCGTTTCCACTGGATTCCCAGACCGGCATCGACCAGGGGTTCGAAGTCTACGATGACAACTACCCCTCGAGCCTGGACAAGACGACCCACCCCCAGCTGCGCCGTTTCTTTGACGAGCGGCCCGCCGCCGACGTCAGCCGCGCAGCCCTGGCGTGGCTGGACCGGCGCCAGGGGGACGGGCCTTTTTTCCTGTGGACGCACTACTTCGATCCCCACCAGCCCCTGCTGCCCCCGTCACCCTACCGGGAACGTTACCCCGACTCTCCCTATGACGCCGAAATTGCCTCCACCGACGAAGCCGTGGGAAGGATTCTCGCCCGGCTTGAGCGGGACGGTGAGCTGGATAACACCCTGGTGATCCTGACCGCCGATCACGGTGAAGGACTGGGCGAGCATGGGGAAGCGACCCACGCGCTGCTGCTGTATTCCTCCACCCTGCGCGTGCCCCTGATCCTGCGCGGACCGGGTTTGGACGCGGGAACCACTGTGTCGGCGCCGGTCAGCACCGTGGACATCTTTCCCACGGTCCTGCAGCAGCTTGGGCTGGAGATTGCGCCGGAGGTCCAGGGTCAGGCCCTGCCACAGTCCGACCAGGAGGCGCCGGAGCAACGGGAAATCTACGCCGAAACCATGCTGGGCCGCCTGATCTACGGCTGGAGCCCGCTGGAACGACTCACCGCCGATCACATGATGCTGATCCGTGGTCCCAGCGATACCCGCCTGTACGACCGCGCCGTGGATCCCGACGAACTCAACAACCTGGGGCCATCCCGCCCGGATGAGCGGGATCACCTCACCGATCGCATGGCGCAGACTAAAGACCTGCTGGCCTGGGAGGGCCGTCGGTTCAGCCGCGGAGAAGACGCCGCGCCCGGCGATGCCGCCGAATTGCAGGCCGCGCTGGCACGGCTGGCTTCCCTGGGCTACATCGGGGCCGGCGCCGCCGCCGCGACCATGGACGACGAGATTGACCCGGACCGGCCCGACCCGCTGCAGATGATGGAGGTATTCAGGCTGCACAACGAGGGAACCGCCCTGGTGGAGTCAAAAAGATTCGACGGCGCATTGGCCGTATTGCTCCGCGCTGAACAACTGGACCCCGGAAATCCGGCCGTACTCCAGGCGCTGGCCCAGGCCCACCAGGGCAGGGGCGACGGTGACGCCAGTGAACAGGTGCTGGACCGCCTGCTGGCGATCAATCCCGAAGACGTGCGCACGCTGCTGCTGCTGTCCCAGCACAACGCCAATTCCGGGCAACTGGAGGAGGCCACCGGCGCCATGGAGGCAGCCCTGGCCATCGAACCCAGCAACCTGACCACCCGTCTTCTGCTGGCCCAGATGCTGGAAGACCTGGGTAACCTGGAGGATTCGGAAGCAAACTACCGGGAAATTCTGGCCCAGGACCCGGACTACGTCCGCGCACTCAACGGTCTGGCCACCCTGCTCTACCGCCAGGGTGATACCAGCGAGGCCATCACCCTGCTGGAATCCGCCCTGGAAAAGCAGCCGTTCTATGCCCCCGCCTGGCTGAACCTGGGCGTGATCCAATGGGGACAGGGTAACGCCGAGCGCGCCCTGGAATTGTCCGAACGCGCCCTGGAACTCAGGCCTGGTTATCCCCAGGCGGAAACCCTCAGGGCCCGGAGCCTGGCGCAGATCGGGGAGTAATCCACGGCCATTCAGGCAAGCACCGATCAGAGCACTGGTGGATGACTGAAGTGCTGCAATCCAAACCTGACCCCGCTGTCTCGGATTGATAAACTGATGCCATCGCGTTTGGGGGAAGGCGGGGTGTCATTCTACGAACAGCTCAAGCGACGCAATGTCTTTCGCGTCACAGCCGCCTACATCGCGTTTTCGTGGCTGATCGTTCAGGTCATCGAAACGCTGTTTCCGGTTTTCGAGATCGGTCCCGGGGTTATTCGCGTCATCGTGATTGTGCTGGCCATCGGATTGGTCCCGGTCGTGCTGTTTTCCTGGCTGTTCGAATGGACTTCCGAGGGCATCCAGCGAGATGCGGAAGTCGACCCCGATTCCGGCCCGAGCCTGAGATCACGACAGCGATTGAATCAGCTGGTCGTTGTCTCCCTCACGCTGGCGGTGAGCTATTTCGCGGTTGACAAGTTTGTACTGTCTGGAGACGCGGGCAGCTCCACCAACAGCGAGCACTCAATCGCCGTCATGCCATTCATCAACCTGAGTGACAACGACGACATGACGTTTTTTTCCGACGGCGTTGCCGAAGATATCCTTGGCCGCCTCACGCGGACCCAGGGGCTCCGCTGTATTGCCCGGTCATCGTCGTTTCTGCTGAGGGACCAGGAACTGGCGCCGTCGGATATCGCCAGTCGTCTGGGCGTCACTCACCTCCTGACCGGTTCGCTTCGAAGTCACCAGGGCATGATCCGCATGTCCGTGCGCCTGGTTGAAGCCCAGTCTGATACCCAGGTCTGGAGCCACAATTACGACCGTCGGCTGGACGATGTTTTCGCCATCCAGGACGAAATCAGCCGAGAGGTTGTGGCGGCCATTGCGCCGAAGCTGCTGGCTGGTCTTCCCCACACGCCGGTACCGCCGCAGGCGGAAGTGTATGTGGATTATCTGAGGGCCCGGGAACGTTACCTGATTGGCAGGAACAGCAGCGATGTCGACCTGATCCGTTCGGCCATGGACATGTTCGAAGCGGTAGTGAGACGCAGTCCCGGATATGCGCCGCCATACGCCGGCCTGGCAGACGCATGGGGAGCCCTGGCCATAGAAGGAGAGGCAGACAAGACGGAGGCTTATGAGAAAGCCCGGCGATATGCTCAGCAGGCTTTGGCCATCGACGATGCCCTGCCCGAAGCCTGGTTTGCGCTTGGCGATATTCAGATCGAATTCGACTGGGATTTACCGGCGGCGAATCACTCCTATCAACGAGCCCTGGCATTGGCGCCCCAGGACGCCGAGGGAATTCGCAGCTACGCATACTTTTTGAGCATGGCCGGGCAATTCAATGAAGCGGATAAGACCTATCGCAGGGCGCTCGCCCTGGATCCCATTTCAAACCGGGCCTACGCGGGCCTGTATATGAATATTGTCAGAAGCGGACGCTTCGATGCCGCAGAAGAGTTCCTGACTACTGAGATCAGCGCCTGGGTGCCCCAGGAAGTCAGCAACGCCATCCGGCGAACCACTCTCGCAGCCGCCAGGGATTTCGAAAGACTCGCCGAACTGCTGCCTGTTAACGCAGTCTCCCTGTTCGACCATATTCATACAGCCATGGTCCATCGGTGGCGCGGAGAAAATGATCTGGCGGAGCAATCCATTACCCGGGCAATGGCCGTCGATCCCGGCTCGCTTCCTAAGAAAAGGATGGTGGCGGCGTATTACGCGGCGTTTGGTGATTTCGACCGCGCACTGGCCTTGCTGCAGGAAGCCGTGGACGACAGGGAAGTACTGATGGTGGAGGTTCTGTACATGCCATCAATGAAAGAGCTTCGGGAAGATTCTCGATTCTGGGAGCTTGTGGAGCGAGCGGGCATAAAGCCCCTGCCCATTTCTTCCACGGCACCGCAATAGATCCCGTCCATTGCACGAGCATTGAATACTTCGAAAGTTTCAGCGGTAACGCCGCGGCAAATTTATGACCTTAAACAGGTACCTCCGGAGGCCCAGAGGCTGACTCCGACAGGCTGATCAGTTGATCCGGAAGTACCAGTCATAATTACCGCAATTGTCGAGGGCGTCACTGAGTACCGTGCACCCCTGAGCCGCGTCAAACTCGCAGAAATTGCCTGCGGTCACCAAATTGCAGCGCGCGGCGGTGTCGATATTCCCGGCCGGGCACACGGCGACGGCAACAAATGATCCGCAGCTGGAGGCCAGAACCGTTGGCGAACCGAAGTTGTGCTTTTCAAACGTCACAGCTCCATTCGCCAGGTCTACCGTGGTCACCCCGCCGTTGGCGATTGCGGGAGAACCGACCGCAGCCGTGGCTATGTCCACCGATCCCACCGAGCCGTTGATGATTTCGGCCGAACCTACGGCGTTGGTGTCTATCTCGTCAACGCCCACTGACCCGCTGCCCAGATCGTCCGAGGTAATGGTGTCGTCAACGATATCGCCACTGGTAACCGCGGTAAGCCCGATGCTGTCAGCAATGCAGGTGACCGTGCCATCTTCGGAAATCGCTTGAACGTACCGCCCGGCAGAGCAGCTGTCTGAGATCCGCAGCTGAACCTGAGAGCTATCAACTTCAGTGCTGCCGACGGCTCCCATTGCGACCATCTCAGCATGCAGCGCATACGGCGCCACCGTGAGTTCCTGCCTTGGCAGCAGAATGGTGTGCCCACCGGGGCTCGAACCCTCTCGGACACCAACCTGCAGCCAAAGCTGGTCACCCGCGAAAGGCGCCGTGCCAAAGTCCAATTCTACTGTGAAAATGCCGTCAACCACGTTCACCTCCTCCAACGGAGATGGTTCCGCGATGGCTACACCGCCTGATTGCAGGTCAAATAACTGAAAATCGAAATCAAATGCACCGTTTGCAGGGGTGCCAGACTGTTTGAGGTGGCCTTGATAGGTAAAGGCGGTCCGCAATGGTTCGGCGATAACAAACTGCGCCAGAATCAGAAACAAAATTGGCATTACTTTGATAAACACAACAGTTCCCCTATTGCGCTCGTATTACTGAATATATGGGTGGTGGGGAACAGCTTAAGAATCGGGAAAACCCGAAGCTCCGGGCTACACCACGCGGATCAGGTACCCGGAGAGTTTCAGCGGTAACGCGGCGGCGGACTTTTGCGCATTACGAACTCGACTTGAGTCAAGTTCTGGCTTTTATGTCAACCGGTCAGCGGCGGCTTCCCGGCGTCCCTGCATCTGATTCTGGATAACTTCCTGCAATTGCCCCTGGCTGAAGGGCTTGGAGATATAGTCGTCCATTCCAGCGTCGAGACAATCCTGCCGGTCGCTCGTCGACGCATTGGCGGTCATCGCCACGACCGTGGTCCGCTGGCCTCCATGCATCTCCAACTCGCGAATTTTCCTGGTGGTTTCAAACCCATCCAGACCCGGCATGTGACAATCCATCAGGACCAGGTCAAAGGTCTTCGATGACATTACTTCGAGCGCTTCAAGACCGTCCGAGGCAATGTCTGCTTCCATACGCAGTTGTCGGAGCATTTCCTGGGCCACGAGCTGATTGACCTCATTGTCCTCGACGAGCAGTATCCGAAGGGTAGAAATTTTTGACTCGGCTTCGTGCTGGTCCGATTTGTTGTCGGATGCATCAGGACGGGTTCCCAACAGCCTGGTGAGACAGTCAAACAGCTCGGACTGACGGATCGGCTTGGTCAGGTGATCATCAAGTCCGGCCACAAGCCTTTCGGTGCCCTCGATGGCGACCGAGCTGAGCAACGCCGTTGGCATGGCTGGGATTTTGGGGTCGGATGAAATCAGCTGGGCACATTCAAGCCCGTCCATGCCGGGCATATCCAGATCCAGAAGTAACAGTCTGAATGGATCCTGCTGTTTGGCTGCAGCACGAAGCTGTCCCAGGGCCTGCTCGCCACTGAAGCAGGAATCACAGCGCAGTCCCCAGGCGGCAAGCTGATTCTCAAGAATTTCGCAATTGGTGTCGCTATCGTCCACGATCAGGGCGCGCACGCCCTCCATCATGTCCAATTGGGACTGGGGCGCCATCAAGGCGCAGCTTCCATGCTGCAAAGGCAAGTCGATCCAAAAGGTTGACCCCTTTCCCTGAGTCGATTTAACGCCGATCTGTCCGCCCATCATTTCCACCAGCTGACGGCTGATGGTCAGTCCAAGACCTGATCCACCGAATTTCCTCGTGGTTGAGCCATCAGCCTGGCTGAACGACTCAAACACCAGCTTTTGCTTGTCGCTGGGGATGCCAATGCCGGTATCCTCAACTTCAATACGGAACAGTGATTCTTCGTTACCTTCCTGCAGCACAAATGACCGAATCACAATGCGGCCTTCCGAAGTAAATTTCACCGCGTTGCCAATAAGATTCACCAGGATCTGGCGAATTCTCATCTGGTCACCCACCACGCAGACCTCGCAATCTGGCGGAACAAAGACCATCAGCTCAATGCCTTTCGCGTTGGTGGACTCAGAGAACATGAAGGCGGTGTCCTCCAGGAGTTCGCGCATATCGAAATCCAGGGATTCGAACTCCAGCTTGCCCGCCTCGATCTTCGAGAAGTCCAGAATGTCGTTGATGATACCCAGCAGAGACTCAGCAGATTTGTGGACAGTTCTGGCAAACCGGCGCTGCCGATCATCAAGCGCTGACGAGAGCAGCAGTTCGGTCATTCCCATGACGCCATTCATTGGTGTACGGATCTCGTGACTCATTGCGGCGAGAAACTCGCTCTTGAGCCGGGATACCTCCAATGCGGTATCGCGAGCTTCCACCATTTCTCCATGGCTGGTCTCCAACCGGTCGGTCAGTCGATCAAACCGGTTAGCCAGCGTCCCAATTTCATCTTTGCCGTTGCTGGCGATTCGCTTTGATAGATCACCGCTTGCTTCAATGCTCGCCATATGGCGGTCCAGTTTTGCGATCGGCGACAGAACCAGTCGCTGCAGCAGGAATGCCATTGCCAAAAAAGTCACCAATCCCGCGGATGAGAGGGCAACCAAGGTGACGACCACTGTTTTTTCCCCCATGGCAGATATGTCGGCCGGCGTCGTGGCTTTGAGAGCAGCCACCGGCTGGCCATAGACATCCCGGAGCAACTTGCTGCTTCGCAGGTTTTCACCGACCGCATTCGTCTTCCACGTGTTTTCCAGGCCGCCGTAATCCACTGCCCCGCCGGCAACGCCTGGATTTGACAGCGGGTTGAGTTCAACACCGACCCTGGTGTGTTCAGAAATGCGGTCAATCGCCTTTTTGTCGAGAAATCTGCCCGTGAACACGGCTCCAACAACGGGTCCCTTTTTGTCGCTGGTCAGGACAGGAAACGATGCAAATGCCAGTATGTCATTTCGTGAGGTGGGTAACAGCCCGGTCTTCTGACTGGAAACAGAGCGATGGTTGATCAATGGGAATACGGGCGCAAGTTTGGGGTTTAACAATCCATCAACGGGCAGAAAGGTATCGCTCGAACCACCCGAGACACCGCCCCATCGGAGGTTTCCGTCTCTGTCGTAAAAGGCGATAACGTCAATCCCCAGATTCTGCATCCAGTTCGAGTAGGCAAAATTTTCCTCGATATAGGCCGGTCGATTGCCTTGAAGGAATTCATAGGTTTCGTCCCAGGGAGAGAAATCCAGGTTGATCATGGTGACGGCATCCACCTCGCCCTGAATGGCTCGATCTACCCGCGCAAGGTTTTCCCCGACCATTTTGTCTTCCAGCCTCGCGAAAGGATCCAGGATGGCCCAATCTACGACCCAGGCGCACAGGACCAGGTAGCCGCAGACGACCGCGGACAATATGGCGCTGATTTTGCGTCTCAGGGACATACGCTCCTTCCCACCCAAAAATTCAAGAAAGCAGAATATGCGGTATAAGATCGACCGCTTTTGGGTTTGTCTTTAGTGGAAGGCTCGCGTCGGACAAAGCGTCCCGTGAGGCCGGAGCAGCCGCGATTGAAGATCAGTCTACGATTCGCGCCCCCAAGGTGGATTTACCTGGTGTTGGGGGCAACTCGATCCTGAGCTGCCAAAGGTGACAAATCCTGGAGCGCCCTGGGGTTTCTCACCACCCACCGGAGTCGGGTGCTCCGGCAGTCGGGCACGGGAATCTGCTTTGAATAAGCAGGATCAGAATCGATAGTAGAACCCAAATCCGGCTTCAATCTGATGGTCATCAAAAACCAGCGGGCTGTCGGCCACGTCTCCCAGCAGCTTCTCATAGTCGACTTGACCGTAGAAAAACCAGTTCGGGCTGAGCTTGTACTCAGCGTTGAGTCTCAGGCCAAAAGACTTGAGCCCACCGTCCGGTTCGTACACCGGGAATCCGCTGACCGTGCTCAACTCCGGGGTAATGCCAAAATCGGTTCGTTGATTGTCTTTGTCCGAACCGCTGAGATCCGCATTCACCGTCACCAGAAGGCGGTCCTGCTGCCAGGTCCGCCCGGCGCCCAGGAACCAGACCACACCCTTGTCTCCGGTGGCAGGCGCCAGGGACGCACCGAAACTCCAGGGACCCAGGAAGTAGCGGCCAGTGATTTCCAGCTCAAGTTCTTCCTCCTGGGCCAGGCCAATCAGGCGGTCGTCGTCACCGTCTTCCCTGGCATCCTCGTCTTCCAGCTGAAGCAGGATGCCAAAGTTATCGGTCAGCATGCGACTGTAGCCCAGACCGTCGCCGGCAAGAAAGACATTGCCCCAATCAAACCGGTAGGAAACCACCAGAAACGGGTCGATCTCGGTATCGGTCCTGTCGCTGCCCTGGTAAGTGGGTTCCGATTCAACCCCCAGCCCCAGGCGCACACCCCAGGGACTGGCTTCCTGCAGCGGACTGCTGTAGCGGTAACTGAGATCAACGTCCAACAGTTCCGGCCACTCGGGTTCGGAACTCGCCGTGCCCGCCACCATCGCCAGAAGCAGGCCCATCCCTATCCTTTGCATGATTCAAGTTCTCCGTCTGGTCCGAACCCAGTCTAGATTGGCATTGCGCCGTGAAGTGCCTATATTTCATGGACTTGACGTATCCTTCTTGAATCGTCCGGCTAGTGTCTTGAATCGTCACCTCAAATCATGGCTGCCCGAGCCTTCGGGCCGGAACCTGCGCTTTCTTGTGCTGGTTGGCCTCGCGGCGGCGGTGATGCAGCTGAGGGATGAGCTGGTCAATGCCAGCGCACTTGAGAGCATCGCCTTCTGGGTTGCCCGATTGGGCGGGCTTCTGGGCAGCCTTTTTTTCGCGGCCTGGGTGGTGGACAGATGGTTTGCCGGTCACCTGGAAACCCCCGCATGGTTGAAACCAGCAGTGACGGTCACCCTGGTGGCGGTTGTGCCTTTGACCGCCATAGAAGTCTCCCTGGAGCAATGGCTGCCACTGCTACCGACACACGACGACAGCGAACTGCGTGAGTATTCCCAGGTTCTGGCGTTTGTGGGCGAATACGCGACCCTGGCCAGCGTGCTGGTGCCCGCCAATGTCCTGCTGTGGTTCTTGATTGACGCCGGGCTGACCGGAGGTCAAGCGCCGCAGCAGGACGCCCCGATCCGCCCCGACTTCCTGGAAAAGCTGCCGGCGACCGAGGCTTCGGACATCATCGCCATAGCTGCGGAGGAACACTACATTCGGGTGATGATCGAATCAGGCAGTGAGCTGGTCCACTACCGCCTCGGTGATGCCGTAGAAGAAATGCCTGAGAGCCTGGGCGCCCGCGTACACCGCTCCTGGTGGGTCGCTGATGGCCACGTGACCGGTGCACGCCGCGGGCAACGCCGCTGGAAGCTGTTATTGTCCAACGGCACCTGGGTGCCCGTGAGTGACAGCTACGTACAGCGGGCGCGGGACCGGGGATTCTTCAAGCAGCGCGCGTAAAAACTCGGGGTCAGGTATCGCACGCTCACGAGGTGCTCAATGAGCCTCGATCCAGGTCATTGATGCCGGTGTATCGCCTGCTGCAATGCAAGACCGCCGTACCCAACTGCGGACCTACCCCCATTTTTCGGGCACGTTTTCCGATCGGTAAGTACAACTACAAATAGAATCGATTCCTGTCGGTCCCCACATCCATTAGGAGGTTGGTCAAGCGAGGAGGTGACAGGCCATGAACCCTACAATGCTTAGCAGCCCACGGAAGGTCGTTCGGTATCTGAAAAAGCAAGAGGAAAGGGAAGTCAAGCGCCGTCGGAAGGCCGCGCGGAAAGCGCAGCGGCATGCCCAACTGGTGGCCAATGCCCTCGAAATGCCTCCCCCGGATTCCAATGTCATCCACCGTCTACAGAACCTTGCGGAAGAGTGGTCGTCGGAACTGGCCGTCGAACGGAAGGGCTTGCGGGCAGAACTTACCGACAATCTAGAGGGTACTTTGCTTCAGCAGCGAGGCTTCCAGGATTGGTACCTGTCCGAGCCAACAGGCTCCAAGTTCAAATGGGTCCCGTTTCCCGCGGACTATTTCCAGGGTCAAGTGACTTACACCAGCCCAATGGGTCAGGCCAAGGCAAAATACAAACCCCTGTCGTCTCCGGTTTCGAAGGACAAGGAGAATGACCTCAAATGCAACAGGTTCGCCTTGGATTTGATGGCGGTTGAGGGGTTCAACTGGAAGGAGGAATACTGGGATCTGAACTCGGCCTACCTGCTCATCGGTGCGATGTACGAGGTCCCCGGATCGATGATCAGTCAATCGGGCATTATGGATATTGTCCCATTGAACCAGATTGCCGGCATCGTTTGGGGCCAGAGCTTCGCGGATCTCTTCAGTCCCCTGGGTAAGATCAGCGCGGGTGCCTGGATCAATGAAACCTGCGTTGCCGTTGGGCAAACCTACGGGAAGGGCGGTGGAATACTGGGAACCAACTTCAGTCGATCCCTGTTCTCCAAAGAAGGAAAGAACATCCAGTTCAACACCGCAATCAGCGAACACTTCGCGTCGAACTGGCTTATCAACAAATACTCCGTCCCGGTGGTTCAGGGCGTGGGGCTCAAGATCTATACCTATACGACGTTTGACTGTGACGCATTTGGCGTTGGCTCCGGAGCTGGCATGCAGCTGAACTTCGAGTCCTCAGGGCTTCTGCTTCAAGTGCCCTGAATTGACTGAATCGATTGCGGCACGTCGATCAGGTTACGCAGTTGCGGGCTGAAGAAACCTCGGGCAGCCGCTGGTTCAGACTTGGGAGCGGCTCATTCATCTCGTCGGTGTTGTGCTGCTCGTACCGCCCGGAGCCGCCTGTTTCTCGCGTCTCGAACCAGCGCGGTTTCAGGCGCGGGGCCGGCTTTGTTCAACCTGCTGGCGCTGGATCGACAGATCCGCCTCCACCTCCTCCATCATGGACCGAAACTCAGGGTCATCACGCAGGCGTTCGATATGCGGGCTTAGCTTGAGTCGCAACCAGTTACCCCGGGCGCCTTGGTCGATGGCGCTGCGTAGCGCAGCCAATGCCTTTCGGGTTTCGCCCAGCCGCGCGTAAAGCTCCACGTCGGCAAACCCGAATCCCCGCATTCCCAGTCGGGGCATCGTGTTGAGTACATCGAGCGCGGCGAGGACCAGTTTCCTGGCACAGTCCGGTTGGTCCGTTCGCTCCAGGGCCAGGGAAAGCTGCAGGGCGCGCCTCAGGTTTCCCCGGTTGACTCGGCTTGGCTCCTGGCACCGCGACGGTTTCTCGGGGTCGAGGTCGACCGCCTCCCGATATTGGCCGAAGCTGACCAGGGTGGCCAGACCAAGGTGGTTGCCGGGGCTCATGGAAAGGAGTCGGCGCGCCGCGGTCAAAGCTTCCTGTTCACGTCCTCGATAGCGGTGCAGCAGGGTCAGGGCTTCGTTGGGCGCCAAATACTTCTCGGGTCCCAACGCCAGCGCCTGCCTGATCCACTTTTCAGCCTCGGCGTCAGACCCGAGCTCCAGATAGGTCAAGCCCACGCTGCTGACGTCCCGGGCCCGGCTGGAATCTATGTCCACGCCTTTGCGGTACCACTCCAACGCGAGGTCGAGCCGACCGTAAACGAAGCGGTGCATATGGGCGACCACCACGTGGCCGCTGGGGTATCGGGGTTCGATCTCAACCGTGGTTTGAAACAGCTCCATGGCCTCGGCGAACCTCCCTACCCCGTCATAAGCTTCACCCAGGGTCAGATTGATTACCGGTGAAAGGGGATCGAGTTCCAGCGCGCGCTCCAGGGGGGCTATTGCCGCTTCGGGGCGTGCCATCACCCCGAGCTGCATGTTGCCGTACCAGTGGTGGGCCGCTGGATAATTCGGGTCGAGCTGGATGGCCCGCCGGTAAGCGATTTCGGCTTCAGCGAGGCGCCCGGTCTTCTCTCGCAGAAGCCCCAGGGACGCATATGCCTCAGCCAGTTTGTCGTTCAGAATCAGCGCCTGGTCCAGGGCCGGCTCCACGGTCGCGACCAATTCTTCCAGCAGCGTTTCGCCTTCAGCGCCCAGCAGCATGTGGGCATCGGCCAGCCCGACATACGGCAAGGCATAGTCCGGATCGATGTCAATGGCCTTCTGAAAGTAGCCGGCAGCTTCCAGCAGCGCCGTCCGCGAGCGTTGGACCATTCGCTGTCGCCCCAGTAAATAGGCCCGGTAGGCTTCAAGGCTCTCCGTAGGCAGCCGCGCCAGGGCCACTCGCTCCCCTGGCGAAAGGGTCGCACGCATGGCCAGCGCAACGGCCTCGGCGATTTCACTCTGGATGGCCAGAACATTCCGTGTGGTGAGTTCCCGGTCGAAGGATTGGCCCCACAGGTGGCGGTCCGCCACGGCGTCGATCAGCTGGACATTGATCCTGAGCCGGGTTCCCTCGCGCTGCACCGTGCCTTCCATGACAGCCGTAACGCCGAGTTCCCGAGCTATCTCCGGCATCGCCTTTGTCGTTCCCCGATAACGCAGGACGGAGGTCCTGGAAATCACCTTCAGCTCGCCGATTCGGGACACGTGGGTCAGGATGTCGTCATGAATTCCTGCGGCGAAGGGATCGGTCTCATTGTCGCCGCTCACATTGACAAAAGGCAGAATGGCGAGAGATTTTTCGGTCGAACTGCTGATGGTGGCGGACCTTTCACTCAGGTTCGTGAGCCGGTCAACCGTGAGGACCAGTACAGCCGCAACCAGTATGCCAATGATGACGAAATCGATTCGACGAGCGTCTCTCCGGCTGCGCGGCAGGCTGCGATCCACCTGTTTTTCCAATCGCAGGCCTTCGGGGGTCAGTTCCAGAAACCACGAAGCGATCAGGGCCAGGGGAAAGCCCACCGCCAGCAGAACAAACACCAAGGTCAAACCGCCTTCGGGCAGACGCAGGACCGCAAACGCGATATCAGCAACCTGCAGAATCAGCCAGGAGGCAACGGCGTACGCCACCGCCACTCGAAAAACGTGACGCTTTTGCAACTCGTTGAAAAGGTGTCGTGGACCCACTGATTCGATGGAGCGCTAGGACCGTCAGATGTCTCCAGAGAATAGCATTGAGACCCCGAACCTTTCACTGCCGGTCCCGGCCTGCGGATTCAAGCGGCCGCCAGTTTGCGGTCAACCAACGCCTCAAAAACCAAAAACGGGTCAACGGGAGCGGCGTCCGTGAAGCCGTGAGGAGGGACTGCACCCGGGCGGGCTGGGGTGGTCAAATTTTTTCTCTTCCGGGCAGTGATTCTGGCAATATCAAGAACCCCTGCCGGAGGATCAGCTCATGAAAGCTCTCGTCACATTCATTCTGATTGTCTGTTTGTACCCAGGCATCGCCATGTCAACTCGGGACATGCCATTGACCGAGTACGTGATCGAAATTACCAGCGCCACGCCGGGTACGGAAGTCGAGTTCAAGGGCGCCATTGGCGCACACGGAGAACTCGAACTGATTGAGGAAACGACCCCAGTCAGAAAGCCGCTCAAAGTATTCATGTTCACTGCCATATTCCAGGCCCTGTCTGCTGAGCAGCACATTCACGTCGTCCTGCACGAGCGAATCGACGGTGAATTGACGAAAGGCGGTTCTTTTACGGGAAACTCCGGAAGGGTTTACGTCAACCCGGCCGATGAGCTTTCTACAAAGGGGTTCGGCGCATTCTGATTGAGCGAGGCTGGCCGCAGTGCAGGCTGCAGACCATTGCTTGAGGGCGATGCAGATGATTTTGCAGAACACCATGATTGGTCGAGATCGTTACTTAGCTTTCGATCGGACGTCGCATCAGTACAACCGCGATAGCCATGACCACGAGACCGGCAACGCGTTGGCTTGAAAGAGACGCCTGTGGTGCGTTCAACCATCCGAAGTGATCGATCATTGCCGAGGCAAGCATCTGGCCGAGTAACACCAGGACAATTGAGTTACCCACGCCTATCTTCGGGGCGATGAACGTCACCGACAGAACGTAGAACGCAACAAACAGACCGCCCAAAAGGTACTGCGGCGGTACGGCCGCGAGATTGAATACAACTGGCCTGGACTGGAGCATAAGCGCGAAAAGCGAGATCACCAGGGCCAATGCAAAGAGAAGAGTCGCCGCTTGCACCGGATTCCCCAGGCGCGCCCCCAGGCCGCTGTTCAATGCGGCCATGATGGGTATTCCTGTCCCCGCCAACACCATAATCACGCTCATCGCAGGCCCTGGAAGACTGTTCATGATGTCGTGTCACCGCCGGTCTTTGCCTTGCGGAATTCCTCGACCGGCAATCCGCCGATTCCCCAGCCAGGCAGGTCTATTTCTTCAATCACGACGAACGTCGTGTCTGGGTCCTTGCCCAGCACGTCTACAAGCACCCGGGTCGTGCCGCTGATCAGCGCTGCCTTTTGTTCTTCGTTCGCGCCTTCTCTGGTGATTTTGATGTTCACGTATGGCATTTGGCGTCTCCACATTAAACAATTTGAAAGATCTTCGAGATGATCTGCCACTGGCCTTCCTCGTCTCGAATAAGGGTCAGGAAATCAACAAAGTCGCTTGAACCAATGGAACATCGCACCCGAGCCCGCGCGGTATTGGCTCCAGCAAACTCAATGCTGTCGATGTGGTCTTTGCGCGCGTCGCCCCGGGACTGCGGAGATTCACGGTTGCGGAGGACGTCCAGGTAGGTTCGCTTGTCCCGAGTAAGCGTGGGGTGTTCATCAGCAGTCGCGTAGATACCTTGCGCGTGAAAAATGCGGTCCATCTTGGTCGCGTCGGCTTCATGCAGGGCATCGAAGTAAAGTTGTAGCACTTGAACAACCTCGCGTCGGGCGGCCGCTGGACTTTGACTCGGTGGCTGGCTTGCCAACAGCTCAACGGCATTCTTTTTTGCATCTTTGGTCATGGTTGGGATTCCAATTTGTTTGGCAGCGGAGGGCCCAGCGGCACTCCGCGGGGATGGGTCACTGTGGCAGACGAACGTCGATGCCCTCGCGCTCGACGGCTTTAACGAACTCAGGCAGTGTTGTCACGCGCTCGATCAAACGTCGCGCGTTGCGGCCAATCTCGATCCTGGCTTCGGGCACTGCGTTACCCCAGTTGGCGTAGATCGCGAGCAGGTAGTCGATGATGGTGGGCGAGTCGCCGACCATAAACTCACGGCCCTCGAGGCGAGACTCCACAATGTTCCACAGTGCCGACAAACGCTCCGACACATTTTCAATCAGGACCTCGCGACTCTCGGCGTCCTCTACGACGTTCGTGACCCCCGCAACAAAGAGCTGTGAATAGGTGGGATGAAGCGTTGCGTAGTTGAACATCAACCACTGCCGAAATACGCGGGCTTCCCGACCGGGCAGCGGCGCCAGGCCGTACGCTTCGAGCAGATGCATCACAATTGCAGCCCCTTCGGTGAGTAGCTCATCACCCGCTTCCAGAGCTGGAACCTGGTTTGTCGGCACGAGTGTCGAATAGTCATCAACATCGTCACGATTAACGACCTCGACCTCCTGGCCAAGCTTGTTCAAGAGAACATGGATTCCGGTCGAACAACTGCCGGGAATGGCATACAAACGATACATAACAATTCTCCTAAGTCTGATGGCTTACGTGTTTTGGCCTCTCACCACGGCTGTGCGTTGCCGATCGGCGCTGCCAACTGAGACACCGTGGACACCATACCGATAGGTCGATATTTCCTACAGAGAATGTTAGTAATAGTTACCATGACAAATAGGAATATTAAGAACCTTCCTCTCCTGGAGGCTTTCGACGCCATCATGACCAGGGGAAGCGTTGTGGATGCGGCGGAGGCGATGAACGTCACCCAATCGGCGGTGAGCAAACAATTGAGTCAGCTTCGCGAGTGGTTCGCCGATGAGCTGTTCGTTCGAACACGCGAGGGAATGCAACCCACACCCCATGCGTGGTCCCTGAGGGAGCGAATTCAGTTGATACTTGCTGAAGCGAACGCCCTCACAGCCGGCAATGTGCCGCCGCCCAAAGATTTCTCGGGCAAGTTCGTTTTGAGTGGAACGGATGAAATCCTGGCGCGTCTTGCGCCAAAGCTGGTTGACCGGCTTGCTCACGAGGCTCCCAAATTGCGCCTTGTCACATTACCGCTGGTCAGGGATTACCTTGTGCGTCAACTGGAGGCGGGCCAGGTGAACCTGGTCGTCGCAGTGAATTGGAACGCACCCGAGTTGCTCAAACAAATGCGATTGGGGAGCGATCCCTTCGTTTGTGTCATGCACAGGGATCACCCGCTGGCTGAAACCAACTTGACGCTCAAGCGATATGCTGATGCGACACACGTGCTCGTTGCCCCGTTGGGAAACGAGAGAGGCGTGATAGACATCGAGCTGGAGCGAAAAGGTCTGCAGCGTCACGTCTGCGCGTCGGTATCCGCATTCCATATGGTTGACGAGGATCTTCTGGGCAAATCGCGCATCGCAACACTGCCGTCAAAAGTCGCAGAAGAGGTGCTTCGGAACGGACCCTTTGTGGTCAAAAAAATACCCATGACGCTGCCCACGACCGACTACTACGCGCTTTGGCATTCACGCTTTTCGGCTGAACCACGACTCCGTTGGATGCTCACGGCCATCAGTGACATGTTTGACCCTGGTCCACCGTCAGGTGATGCGTTGCCGCGCCGTGAGTTTCCGCGGTAACTCCGATGCGCCAGAGTGGGACCGCGCGGCGTCCTCTCCAAGGTAACTACAGCATCGACCGAATCTCAGTCATCAGCGCGCTCACGCTGAACGGCTTTGCCAGAAAGCCATATTCTCCCGACTCAACGCCTTTAATGGCCAACTCCTCTTCGACGAATCCTGAACAAATCAGGATTTTCGCTTTGGGCGAGTGTCTTTCAAAGGCGCCGAGAACGTCGCTCAGTGTGGCGCCAGGGAATACGGCGTCAGCGCACAAGATATCGAATGAAGAAGTCTCATGACGCATGACCTCCATCACTGCGTTACCGTCTTCCGCCGCGACAACATCAAGGCCGGCTCGACGCAAGGTATGAGTAATCAGTTCGCGTACCGCCTGATCGTCTTCCAGCACCAATACCCGCGCCGTTAACGGCGTAGTTTTCTGGGCGACCGGAGCATCTTCCTCCTCCACCCGGGGTGAGGCTCTGACCAGGGGTAGAAAGATCGACACAACTGTTCCCTCACCCGGTTGACTGGTGAGTTCAATATGACCTCCGCTTTGCTCTACGATGCCGTATGCGGCGGAAAGACCCAGTCCGGTACCCTGACCCGTTTCTTTGGTCGTAAAGAATGGTTCGAACGCCCGATCAAGTGTCTGTTCGTCCATTCCAACGCCTTGATCTTCCACCTGGATGAGTACCCACTGTTCATCGTTGAACGGTCTACGTGGGTGTTGGCCGGTTGTCGGGCCTTCGTGGTCGAGACGAACTCGCAGGTGGATGTCACCGCCCTCGGGCAAAGCGTCTCGTGCGTTGATGACGAGGTTCAGTATCAGCTGTTGAAGCTGAGCTTCATCGGCATAGACGGTCAGGTCCTGTTGCGTCTCAACTTTCAATTCGATACCGGCGTGCAAGAGCGTCTTAAGGCTCTGTCCGGTATCCTCGACAATCCGGTCTGCTTGAAGATAACCAGGCGCGCGAACCTCTTTCCGGCCTAATGTCAACAGATGTCTGGCTAGCTGGCTGGCCTGCAGCGTGGCCTGGCTTATAGCCTTGGTCGCTTTGGATTGCTGGACATCACTATCCGACTGCCCTCGGATTTCGTTCCACCCTTGTATCACCAATAGCGCATTATTGAAGTCGTGGGCAACCCCGGCTGCAAGCCGACCCACTGCCTCGAGTTTTTGCGCCTGGTTCGCTACCTCGACGGCTTTGCGTCTGGCACTTTCGGCTACTCGGCGCTGCCTGGCCTCCTCCTCCAGTCGCGCTACCGCTGAGTCTTTTTCTCGCAACGCTGTGTCGCGACGCGCCACGCCGCGCTCCATGTCGTCCACGACAAGCATCACCGACAGGGCAATTGCGCCCCAGAAGACGGCGGACATTAATGTGATCCGCAGCCAAATCAAAGGATCGCCCATGGCCCTCTCCTCATCGGCCGGACCCTCCCAAACGCCCAACCAGACGGATCCAGCAACCAACAACGAAACCAAAATGATCCCACCCAGCGTGCCTGCCATCGCCCGTTTTCCAAGCAGCAAGCCCGAAATGACGATGCATAAACCCGCGGAAAGCACCGCGCCCGGATTAAAGCCAACCGTCACATACGCGATGGCGGACCCAAGAAACAGCGCACCAACCGTAATCCACGCGCGCAACGCGTAGGCAAGGTTAGGACGAGAAAAAAGGACAATGATTGCGATGGCGATCCCAAGCACGGCCACCCCGCCGAAACGAAGCAAGTCGGTACGCACGAGTGTGGTAGTCAGAATGCCAGCAATGACAAAAGCGGCCAGGACAACGAAGCGAACGCGGCCAAGGAGGATTTCCCTCCAATGGCCTCCTTCAAGGTCCGGTTCAGTGTTCATGGAACTGACGATCTCCCTGTCCTCCGGACGAAACTCTAAGGCTTGTAGGGAAATTTTCCAAATGGCCAGATGCACCGATCTTCACACGATTTGGCTGGATCGTGCCGTCTTGACTTTCCAAAGAACCTGGGTTCGCAGCCGGCTTCCAGCTTGAATGATTGTCCCAAGCCGAAAGGAGGCGGTTTGATGCCGACTTCTGGAATGGCCTTTGAGTTATTGGACTACGAACGGACCAGAGATCTCTGTGCAGCCAACTCGATTTGTTGGTGCCGGTGCGCAGCATCGAACTGTCTCAGTGTAACCGACTTATTTGAGTGCTTCGTTGGCGCGCTGAAGTCAGATGCGGGCTTCAGGTCTTGCATTCCTGGACAGCCGCCTATTGCCCGCTATCTATCCAGGACAGACCCCGTTGGAAAACTGCTCACTTGGATTTTCAATTAGCCGACCGAAGACCTGGACCAGCGACTCCCCGGTCTTCGTACGGTCTTCGCCGAAATGGGTAAAGTGCTTTTCCCACAATACAGAAGGTGATTCGAAACTCAGCATGGAATCGGGTGGCTGACGCCCTGAGCCCGATCCTCCCCAGCGCTCGAGGACCAGATCTCGAAACCCCGTCGTGCCCGAGTTGCCACTCCTTATAGAGCGATGGGACACCTTGAAACTCAGCGATGGGTTTTCCGCCTTCACTATGATCATCACGCGTTGCGGCCCGGCCTTGGAGCACAAGCAAGATCGGCGTTGGTCTGGCCATTCGTCAGCCGTCGATTCAAGCCAGACCTCGAGACATGCTGCTGATGGAGCATTGAAATCGAAAGCTGTGTAACCAAGTCCCAAGGCACCAAACAGCGCTTTCAAGCCAGAGGAGTCGATATTCTCAACAGGCTTTATTTCTACCGCTTCGAGGTCGGGGGCATACAGGCCAGGAGCGAGCAAGATGAACACAAAGAGGCGCATCAACACCTCCGCGCAGAAGCCTCGTTTCAGTGCTGCCATGTCTTGATCCCCGTCACTTTCTTGTACCGAAGATCGGTGGTGGCACGTCCCCAGACAATACAGTGAACTTCTATGATGTCAGCGAGTTCGTCCCGAAGCCGGGAAATCTCACCCTTGTCCAACTCATGGCCCACACTCAGGAATAAACCCGGAATGCTCTTGGACATCGTGATCATCACGGGTTTCAGTGCCCTGTCGCAGCCCTCTTCCAGCTGTTCCTCACCGATCTCCCAGTCCATGGCCGATATGCTGACTTTGATGCGATCGCGGTCCGTATCGTAGTAAGCATTGATGTCGATGCCTGACCTGGACTGAGTCTGGTTTTTCCAGGCCGGCTCCGACTGCAGCTTGGCCCAGTCCAGCGCGTAGCGCATCCGGATCATCCCCACATCGAACATTGAGGCGGGCTGGTTCATCAGGTTTTGGGCGGTGGGCCCGGGCTGAGCGAAAAGACACAAAGGACAAAGCAAAAGGGAAAAAAACAACTTGTTCATGGGGCCTCTCCTGAAACGGTATGGCAACGCTATCGGATCATAGACCACAAGAGTCATCCTCGCAGGATGGTTCAAGCTGGGAGGCAGGGGTTGACGCTCAACCTGTCACCGTGTGCTACAGTTTTATTGACGGCCCACCACCAATCGTCAGGTGAGAGGTATGTGCAAACTCGCCGCATTTTGCATGCTTGCTTTGAGCTGGCCCGCTTACTCGGATTCCCTCCCTGCAGCGGAACTCGATGGAGTCAGTGTGGCCGTTGAGGACTTTCTCATCAGGACCGGCCTCTCACGATGTGCGGACAAGCCGCAGGTCCTGGTGTCAGAAAACGCGGCCACCGAGTGCCACGGGCCGAAGCGGACGCGCAACGTGGAGTTCCACGTTCGAATTGGCCAAGGGGTCCGGTGCAGCCAGGTCAAGAACCTCACGATCACGGTGGCGCGTGGCAGTCCGAGCGGAGAATATCGGGTCAGATTCGTTGGTCCACACTCCGGCACGGTGTACCTATCCGAGGTCCGGAATTCAGTCTGCCCGGCATATCCATTTCAATCCTGTAGCTAACTTCCGTTGATGTCCCGGCAAGGCGTCTCACGGCTCGCGTTCACCCTGCTGATGCTAGCGGTGGCAACAATGGTCCTCTTTCAAGTCGCCCCGCGGGACTACAAGTTCGAGATCCCTGACAGTGGGGACGAGCTGGCCCAAACCACTGAACCTGAATCGCCGACCTCCGCCAATGATGCAGCCCGGGACGCCGGGACCGGTAAGCAAACGGTTGGGCCGAGTCGCATACCTCACAATTCACGGCCACCAGATCCGGAGCTTCCCGAAGCCGACCCCGATTCTGAGCTGGTCACCTATTATGGAAAAACCCAATCCAGCGTCGGCGCCGCCGTCGGAAACATTCGAGTTGAAATAGGCACCTCAGATACCTGCGGCCAAGCCCCATGGATGTCTGTGACTTCCGACGAAGCCGGACTGTTTCAGCTGCAACTACCCGCAGATCGGTATTGGTTTTACGTCGAAAAGTCTGACCACTGGCATCAAAGCTGCACCACAGCCTCAGATCCACAAGCCGAGGTCGTTCTGGTCTTGCAGCCGCGAGGCGGTTTGTTCAGAGCGCTGGGGACCGTAAGTCACCTCGACGGCAAGCCACTGGCGGGAGTACGGGTCGCCCGGGGTCATCCAGATCCCACAAGCACTCAAACCGATGAGTTGGGCAGATATCACCTGGCGTTTCGAGTGCCACCCGATGAGGAACCGCATTACCTTTCATTTTTTTACGCCTTCACCGATGAAACCACGGGGGAGGCTGTGCGCTCACATAAGGGTGTTTTGATCTCACGGGACGATTATGTTGATGGAGTCGTTACCCGTGACGTGACCATGGGAGACAAGGAGCGACGCGAACTGAAGGTCCCGGTGACCATCCGGGTTACTGACTCCGATGATCAGGGCGTTGCGGCCCGGCTGAATATCGACGCCACCGATGGCTACATCGGCATCGGAGCGGAAACTGGTGAAGACGGAGTTTTTCAATCCGAACTGGCCGCCAGGAAGACTTACATGATTCACGTCTCCCCGGGTTCCACGAATTCCGATTTTCGGCCGGGTCTCAAGCCAAGAACGCTGCAGGAAGTGTATGTGAATGAGGACGGCCTGGCTCTGACCATCGAACTCGAAGCCCTTCAGACGGGAACCATTGAGGGTCAGATCAACACGGCAGCAGGCGCGCCGCTGGCAGACTTCGCAATGGACATCATGCAGGTCGAAACTTTCGACGTTGTGGGCCAGATCCGCTCGGATTCGGCTGGATGGTTTGTTGCCGAAAACCTGCCGGAAGGGCTGGTTGAGTTCTCGTCCCCGGGGACCCCTTATCATCTGGTGTATGGTGTTGTGGTCATACCTGCCGAGGTTTCGCGAGTAACCCTCCTTGTCGACTCAGGGCTGTCTGAGAT